>P_2C_Liq_1_UnCtyDRAFT_1000121_pt1 | contig 32223 bp, 25 predicted proteins | sample Pon2CUnioCityCA_2_FD_10234 | JGI IMG/M metagenome (IMG submission 10234) | reverse complement strand
CCAGAACAGTTCAAATCAATTTAGAACCTTTTACCTTAATTGGGGCAACAACACGTTCAGGTTTGCTAACGGCACCCATGAGAGCTCGTTTCGGAATTAGTAGTAGATTGCATTATTATTCTACAGAACTTTTAACCACAATTATTCAAAGAAGTGCTTATATTTTAAAAGTACCCATTTCTATGGAAGCTGCAATCGAAATTGCAGGCAGAAGTAGAGGAACACCAAGAATTGGGAATGCCTTACTTAGAAGAGTGCGAGATTTTGCTCAGATAAAAGGCGATGGAACCATAACCATACAAATTGCAAAATATGCTTTAAAAGCGTTAAATGTAGATGCACATGGTTTAGATGAAATGGATAATAAAATTTTGGCAACCATTATCGATAAATTTAAAGGAGGACCAGTAGGGATTAGCACAATAGCAACAGCAGTATCAGAAAATACAGAAACGATAGAAGAAGTGTATGAGCCTTTTTTAATTCAGCAAGGTTTTATCATGAGAACACCAAGAGGAAGAGAAGTTACAGAGTTGGCTTATAAACATTTAGGACGAACAAAAGGAAGAAACCAAGGAGAATTGTTTTAGTTTTTAGAGACAACAGACAAGAGACAAGAGACAAGCCTATAATTATGAGTAACAGTTCTTTCTTTTATAGAAGGTTAGGTTAAGCAAATGAATATAAAAAAAATAATACCCATTTTAGAGTGGTTACCCAACTACAATAGATCTCTTTTTAAGGGCGATTTAGTTGCTGGAATTACGGTAGGTATTATTTTAATTCCGCAAGGTATTGCGTATGCATTAATTGCAGGTTTACCACCAATTTATGGGCTGTATTGTGCACTTGTGCCTCAAGTAATGTATGCCATATTTGGGTCTTCTAGGCAAGTGGCCATTGGTCCAGTGGCTATGGATTCTTTAATTGTGGCAACAGGCGTTTCTACATTGGCTTTGGCAGGTTCAGAAAGTTACATTAGTATCGCCATTTTATTGGCATTAATGGTGGGAGCTATTCAATTTATTTTAGGTGTTTTTAGTTTAGGGTTTGTCGTAAATTTTCTCTCAAAACCCGTTATTACCGGATTTACATCAGCTGTAGCCTTAACAATTGGCTTAAATCAATTTCGGAATTTATTTGGAGTAGATTTTTTACAGAGCGATCAAATTCAGTATGTTTTAGAAGACATTTGGCAGCAAATCGCAAATTACAATTACCATACTACAAGTATTGGTTTAATTTCCATAGTAGTCATCATTATCTTTAGAAAAATCAATAAGAAAATTCCAAATGCATTAATTGTTGTTATTATCGGAATTTTAATTATGAAATATTTTGATACGTCATTTAACGATGTATCTATCATAAAAGATATTCCTTCTGGATTGCCTGTTTTCGGAATTCCCGAATTCGATCTAGATCAAATTAGAGAATTATTACCCATAGCATTAACACTTGTAATGGTAGGTTATTTAGAAACCATTTCTATTGGTAAATCTTTAGAAGCTAAGCAAGATGAATATAGAATAAGACCCAATCAAGAACTCATTGCCTTAGGTTTAAGCAATATGGTAGGTTCTTTGTTTAAAGCCTATCCTACAACTTCTAGTTTTTCTCGTTCTGCAATTAATCAAGAAAGTGGCGGAAAAACAGGAATGGCAGCCTTAATTTCTGTAGTAATGGTTATTTTAACCTTACTATTTTTAACTCCGTTGTTTTACCATTTACCAAAAACAGTATTGGCAGCAATTATAATTGTTTCGGTTTTTAATCTGATAAACATAAAAGAAGCGCGTTTTTTATGGAAAGCCAATAAACTCGATTTTTGGTTAATGCTTTCTACCTTTTTAGCAACACTTTTTTTAGGTATCGAAATCGGAATTGTAGTAGGTGTAGGCCTATCTTTAGTAGTTTTAATTTATAGAACATCAAGACCATATATTGCAGAATTGGGTAAAGTGCCAGATGCTAATTTTTACAGAAATAAAAATCGTTTTGAAGAGGTTATTATCGAAGACGATATTTTAGTTTTTCGATTTGATGCACAATTGTTTTATGCCAATGCCAGTTATTTTAGAGATAATTTAGACGAAATGGCATCAAAAAAAGGAAAGGCATTAAAATTGATAGTATTAGATGCAGAAAGCATTAACAGAGTTGATAGTACAGGTTTAGAAATGCTAAAAGAACGGATTAAGTATTATCAAAAAAAAGATATAAAATTTTATTTTGCAGGAGTAAAAGGTCCTGTAAGAGACGATTTATTTAGAAGCGGTGTATTGCAAATTATAGACATCAACCATTTTTTTATGAGAGCAAATCAAGCTGTAAAATATTATAAAACGGGCGATAGAAAACATCAAGAAAAGTATGCAAAATACATACATCAAGCGTACGAATAGTAACTCGTAAAACTGACAAAAATCATTTGAGAAGCATAGCTTCAGAGATAACTTTGAAAGTAAATTATAAATAGATTTAAGATTATGATTATAGAACAAATTTATACAGGTTGCCTGGCGCAAGGAGCCTATTACATAGAAAGTAATGGAGAGGTTGCCATTATAGATCCTTTAAGAGAGGTACAAGATTACATCAATAGAGCAGAAAATAATAACGCAAAAATTAAATACATTTTTGAAACGCATTTTCACGCAGATTTTGTAAGTGGTCACGTTACCTTAGCCGAAAAAACAGGAGCAAAAATTGTGTTTGGTCCATCAGCAAAAACAAATTTTGATGCTGTTATTGCAGAAGATCATCAAGTGTTTCATTTGGGTGATATTACCATTACGGTTTTGCATACACCTGGGCATACTATGGAGAGTTCTTGCTATTTGTTAAAAGATAAAAACGGAAAAGATCACGCATTGTTTAGTGGAGATACGTTGTTTTTAGGTGATGTGGGTCGTCCTGATCTAGCACAAAAAGGAGCCATTACAGAACAAGATTTAGCAGGCTTTTTATTCGATAGTTTACGTACAAAAGTAATGACGTTGGCAGATGATGTAATTGTTTATCCTGCACATGGAGCGGGTTCTGCTTGTGGCAAAAATTTAAGCAAAGAAACTGTGGGTACAATTGGCAATCAAAAAGAAACCAATTATGCCTTAAGAGCAGACATGACCAAAGAAGAATTTATCAAAGAAGTTACAGATGGTTTATTGCCACCCCCTGCGTATTTTCCATTAAATGTAAAATTGAACAAGGAAGGTTATAAAGATATCGATGATGTTATTAAAAGATCGGCAAAACCTTTATCAGTAGAAAATTTTGAATTGGTGGCCAATACAACAGATGCCGTTATTTTAGATGTTCGTCATCAAACCGATTTTGTAAAAGGGTTTATTCCGCAATCTATTTTTATTGGGGTAGATGGTGGTTTTGCACCTTGGGTTGGCGCTTTAATTAAAGACATTAAGCAACCTATTTTGTTAGTTTCTCCAGAAGGTAGAGAAGCAGAAGTTATTACAAGGTTATCGAGAGTTGGTTTCGATAATGTTTTAGGGTATTTAGAAGGTAGTTTTGATTCTTGGCTAAATGCTGGCAAAGAAATTGATACTTTAACATCAGTAACTGCAAATACTCTAGAAGATAAAATTAAAGAAAGTGCACTTGTTTTTGATGTTAGAAAACCTGGCGAATATGCAAGCGAACATATAAAAATAGCAGAAAGTACACCTTTAGATTTTTTAAACAATCACATTGCAGAGTTTCCAAAAAAAGGAGATTTTTATGTGCATTGTGCTGGCGGTTACAGGTCTGTTATTGCAGCATCAATATTAAAAGCAAGAGGTTTTCATAACGTAATTGATGTTGCTGGTGGTTATGCAGCCGTTAGAAATACCAAAATAGAAAGAACAGAAGCAGTTTGTCCATCAACTTTAAAATAATAGAAATGAGGTTCGCTTTTTTTACATTGGTTTTGTTTTTAGGATTTACAAGCTGTAACTCTCAAGAAGATATAAAATCAATTACAACAACAGAATTAAAAGCATTATTAGCAAAAGAAAATATTCAATTATTGGACGTAAGAAGTCCTGAAGAAATTAAACAAGGTGCAATTAAAACAGCCATATTTGCCAATTATTTTGATGACGATTTTTACGAAAAAGCAACGAAACAATTAGATAAAAATAAACCTGTTTATCTGTATTGTAGAAGTGGCAATAGAAGTGGTAAATCAGCAAAAATATTACAAGCAGAAGGCTATGTAGTTTACAATGTTTCAGGAGGATATAATCAGTGGAAAAAAGAAAATTAGAAATTATGAATACAGATATACAAATAGAAAATTTAAAATGTGGTGGTTGTGCTGCTACAATTAAAAAAGGAATTTTAGGTTTAGAAGGTATTGAAGAAGTGACTGTTGATGTAGAAAAATCAATAGTATCAATATCGTCGAACAAAGATAATTTAGAAGAAATTAAATTAAAATTATCAAAACTTGGGTATCCAGAAGTGGGTGATTCGAATACAGTTTTACACAAAGCAAAATCTTTTGTAAGTTGTGCAGTTGGTCGATTAGATGCTTAAGAAAATAAATGGTAAATGAGGTTGATCATCTATATATAAAGATTTTCAGCCTCTTTTTTTGTAATTTTGATGTATGAAGAAAATAGTAGTCATTATCCTTTTTGTGATCAACGTAGCAAATGCCCAAGATAAAATTCCGTTTATTGATTATGATGAAATTCAGCCGCTAATAGAAAAGGCTAATGAAGAAAAAGATTATGCAAAAGCACTGTCGCTTATTAATAAAATTAATAAGAACGACTCTATGTATTTTCCGCTTTTAAGCTCAAAATCCCATTTCTTACTACAATTAAAAAAGTTTGATGCAGCATTACAAGTTTCAGAAGAAGGTATTCAAGTAAATCATACCCATTCAAAACTATCTTTTTATACAAACAAAGCATTAGCTTTAACCAATTTAAAAAAGTATGATGAGGCTGTACAAACCTATAATGAAGCCATAAAGATATATTCAAAAAACTACTTATTGTGGTTTCATAAAGGCGAAGTTTTAGAGGCTCAAAATAAAATAAATCAAGCAATAGCTTGTTATAAAGAGTCTATTATTTTAAATCCGCTATTTAGAAAACCACACTTAAAAATTGGGAATATATTTTACAATCAAGAAAAATTTACCCAAGCCTTAATGGCATTAAATATGTATCTATTGCTAGACCCAAATGGTACAGGTGCTTTTTCTGCCATAAAAGACATCAATTCTAAAGCTGCATTATTAAGTCCTATTGCAAAAATTGATGATTTAACATTAGACGATGCAGACGATACTTTTAAAAGAATCGACTCAATAATAAAAAGTAAAGAATCTATCAAATTAAGTTATGAAACCAATAACGAAATAGAGCTAGCTTTGGTAAATCAAAATCATATCATGATGCAAAATCTTAAGAATTTTGCAGGAAATAATGGTTTTTGGAGTCAGAAATACCTGCCTTTTTACCAATGGATTTTAGAAAACAATTATTTTAACGACTTTACCTATACCTTATTATTTGCTACTCAAAATCTAAAACATAAAAGCATTATAGAAAATAATAACAATAAAATTGCCGCTTTTTTTGAATTGTATAAAGAAAAATGGCAAGCCATAGTATCAAAAAATACGATTGATTTTAATGGAGAAAATCAAGAAGTTTTTTATGAATATATAGGAGGCGTTTTAAGTGCCATTGGTAAAAAAGAAGGGGATAAAGTTATCGGTGTTTGGGATTTTTACGATGATGATGGAAAATTAGGTACAAGAGGCGGTTTTGATGAAAATCAAAAGAAAACAGGCAAATGGATTTGGTACAATCACTTAGGAAACGTTAAAGAAACGGCGGTTTATAAAAACGGGGATTTAAATGGTGAGAATAGTATGTATTATGATAATGGTAAAATCAATATAAGCCTATCATTTAAAGATAATAATATTGATGGTACCTACGAATATTATAACAGTAATGGCGCATTATCTCAACGTAAATACTACAAAGACGGTCTTTTAGATGGTGTTTTTAAATCGTACTTTAAAGTTGGCGAAGAGCTCATTGAGTTTAAAATACCGTATGAAAAAGATAGAATTGAAGGCGAAGCTGTTGAATATTACGAAAACGGAAGTGTCTATTCAAAATCAGATTATATTAACGGAGTTTTAAGCGGAAAGAAAACCATTTATTATCCAAATGCTGAAATTTCTTCGGTAACAGAGTACTTTAATTCTGCTAGAAATGGGGCGTATAGATCGTATCATCCAAATGGACAATTATACGAAGAGGGTCAGAGCGCAAAAGCCTTTTACAATGGCTCTTGGAAAATGTTTTATGCCAATGGTAAACTGCAAAGTGAGTTCGATTACAAGAAAGGTAAATTGCATAATATTTACATTACGAACGATACAGATGGTAAACCATATTACGATTATTTCTATGAAAATGGAGAAATTACGGCCTATACGTATTATAACAAAGACGGTTCTATACTAGACAAAGGAAGTAAAAAAGATACACTTTTAAATTTTAAAAGTTATTCTCCTCAAGGCAATTTAATAGCAGAAGGAATCAATAACAATTCAGGTAAAAAAACCGGAATTTGGAAATTTTATTCTGATAATGGTGTTTTAAAAGGTAAGGCGATTTATGTTGATAATAAAATAGAGGGTACTTATATCAAGTATTATAATGATGGAAATATAGAATCTATAACACCTTATAAAGAGGATGTTTTAGATGGATATTTTACCTCTTATTTTAAAAACAAGCAGCTAAGTGCGCAAGGTTGGTACAAGAATGGATATCAATTCGGAGAGTGGAGATACTATTACAAAAATGGTGCTATTCAATCCATAAATTTTTTCAATAGAGGGCAATTACATGGCAATCAACAGTATTTTGATGTAGAAGGTAGACTAAGTAATAGCACTCAATTAGCCTATGGTAATCTTATTTCCGAAGAAAGTTTTGATGAACAAGGAAAGTCCACTCGAAAAATACAATACGCATCAAAAAACAAAGTCAATGTAATTACATTGTATTACGCCAACAAAAAGCCAAAAGCAGTAATTACGTATACGAACGAAATAAAACACGGATTGTACACTGAATATTATTTTAGTGGCAGTAAGAAAGTAGAAGGTTTGTACAATAATGGGAATCAAAATGGCAATTGGACTTGGTTTTATGAATCTGGAGCAATAGAAACTAAAATTTCTTATGTAAATGGAAATATCAACGGAAAAGAAGAAAATTTTTATAAAAACGGACAATTATCGGCGGTAACTTCATACAGAAATGGCAATAGAATTGATAAGGGTTTAAGTTATTTCGAAAATGGAGTTTTGCAAAGTTCTACAGAATTTTTTGATGACAAACCACATGGCAGAAAAGAGTTTTATGATCCATCAGGGAAATTGCAATTGGTGCGTTTTTATAATTATGGCAGGCTTATAGGATACAGTTATAAAGATAAAAATGATGTTGAAATGTCCATGATTCCTTTAAAAAACGAAACGGGCAAAATCACTGCTTTTTACAATACTGGAAAACCTTCTAAAATAATGGAGTATAAAAATGGAGACTTAGTAAATACGTATAAATCGTATTTTTATAACGGGTTTTTAGAAGATGAATTTTCCTATAAAAATAATGAAATACAAGGTATAAGAAAAGAGTATTTTACAAACGGAAAAGTAAAACAAGAACAGTCTTTTAAATATGGAGAACGAAATGGAAAAAATACGCTTTATTTTGAAAATGGCAATATAAAAGAAGAAAGCATTTATATAAACGACGTACAACATGGTACAACTTTGTATTATAATGAAACAGGAAAGTTAATCATGAAAAAGAAGTATATAAATGGAACTGTTATTAGTGTCGAAAATTTGTAGTTTACTAGAAGCATTCTTTAGGTTTTGGAATGTTTTTTAAATGATTAACCATAAACATCATCTAAATGAACAATAGAGGAATGTGCTGGCAGAAATTATTTTTTCAGTATAAGATTAATCGAAGCTTCTGCTTTTTACGACATCTTAAAATTAATTAAATAGTTGTAGTGTAGTTAAAATTCGATATAAAATTAACGTGATCAATAACTAGATTTTAGGTGCTCTATAATTGTGTTAAAACTTAAAAATTAAAACTAATAATTCTTTTAAAATGAATATCTTTGATTACCCGCACATAATTAAGTTTTAATGAAGTTACTGGTTATAAAATTTTTCCTAATACTTTCTTTTCTTTTTGTTTTAAAAAGTCAATCACAAGAAACATTACCTATTTATCAAGACTATCTTTCTGATAATGTTTATTTGGTGCACCCCTCTGCAGCAGGAATTGGTAATTCTAGCAAATTACGTTTTACAGCGAGGCAACAATGGGCAGGCATACCAAATGCTCCAGCACTGCAAACATTGAGTTTTCATACAAAGTTTGGAGAATACTCTAATGCAGGTTACGGATTTGTTTTATTTAATGATAAAAATGGATTCCATTCTCAAAAAGGGTTACAAGGTAGTTATGCCTATCATTTACCAATGGGAAATGGTAGATTCTTTAATCAACTTTCATTTGGTTTAGCTTTTACATTCGTGCAAAACCAAGCAGATCAAAGAAGTTTTTCAGGCGATAGGCCAGGAGTGATTAATCAAATTATAGAAAGTACCAGTTATTATAATGCAGATTTTAGTGTGGCTTATCATTATGGAGGATTTTCGTCTTACTTTACCGTAAAAAATTTATTATTAACAGCTAAAAATAATCTAAATGTTCAAGAACCTTTAGATTTAAGAAATTATATTTTATCTACAGGCTATTACTTTGGTGAGGATTTATTTTTCCAGTTAGAGCCTTCCTTCATGTTACAGTTTAGAGAAGGAACAGGAGAAAGAATAGCAGACTTTAATATAAAGGCTTATAGAACGATGTCTAAAACTCAGTTTTGGGCTGCATTATCTTACAGAAGAAGTTTTGATGCTAATGCAATTCAAAATGCTGAATTTATATCTCCAATAATAGGTATAAACTATAGTAATTTAATGTTTTCATATACATACACCAATCAAATGAATGAAACTGTGTTAACTGCTACTGGTTTTCATCAAGTTTCTGTGGGTATAAATCTATGGACAACGGCACCTAGAGCTGCAGCTTGCCCTAATATTAATGCTGCTTTCGGCGGATTTTAGAAGTTTTTTTCATTGACTACAATATTGTTTTTATCGAATCTTAGTATAGCTTCTAAAACATTTTTGTTTTTGTTGATAAAAAACTGATGTGTCCCTAATTTTGTGTTGCTTTTTAGGATTTCAATTTTTTTTAAAATAGCTTTTGTTTGTTTGGCTACAGCTTGTCCAGAATCAATAATTTCAATTCTGTTTCCAACAATTTCTCTAATTTTAGGTATTAAATAGGGATAATGAGTACACCCAAGAACCAAACAATCTACACCTTCATTAAGCATAGGAATAAGGTACTCAGAAAGTAAATTGTACATTTCTTTAGAGTCGATTTTACCTTCCTCTATTAATTCTACTAAATGATTACCAATGGTTTCTTTAATAATTATTTCTTTACCTATAGAATTTGATGTTTTTTCAAACAATTTACTCGTTAAAGTTCCTTTAGTCGCTAATATACCGATTGTATTTGTTTTGGTTTTCAAAGCAGCAGGTTTAATAGCTGGCTCAATACCAATAAAAGGGATAGTATAAGTAGCTCTTAAATCTTTTATGGCATTGGTAGTTGCTGTATTACAGGCAACCACGATAAGTTTACATTTTCGGTGGATTAAAAAATCTGTGTTTTTGATTGATAAATCAATGATTTCTTGCCTACTTTTTACGCCATAAGGGGCATTCTTGCTATCAGCAAGATAAATAGTGTTCTCGTATGGTAAAAGTGTTTTAATTTCTTTCCAAATTGATGTACCACCAATACCTGAATCGAAAATACCAATAGGTAAATTATTAGATTTCATATTGCCGTAAAAATAAAAAAACCTACTATAAAAGTAGGTTTTTTAAAAATATTTTATGCGTTCTACTAAAAACCTAATTTTGTTTTAACAGCGGCATATAAATCTTCACCTTTTTTTACCAATACACCTTTACCTACAGAAGCATCTAAAACATATAAAATACCTTTAGCTGCAGCAACTTCTTCGATTGCTTTTTGTGCTATTTCTATAATCGGTTGTAAACCTTCAGCTTGTTTTTTCTGCATATCTTGATACGCAGTTTGTCTTAACTGCTCATATCTTGCATTTTCTTGCTGAACTTCTTTAGCTCTAATTTCATTAATTTCTTTGGTCTGTGTATTTTGTTCTTGGGTGTACTTTTTCATTTTGGCATCTAATTTCTTAGCCATTCCTTCTACTTCATCTTGGTAAGTTTTCCCCAACTTTTCCATATCGGCTTTTAACTTGGTTGTCTGCGGCATTTCAGCTACTAATTTTTCAAAGTCAATATGACCTATCTTTTGTGCATTTGCAACACCACCTACTCCTAAAGTAAACACAGCAATTAATAGTAACGTTTTTAAATTCTTCATTTTTGTTTTAATTTAATTATTATTCTTGTCTTTTTTGTTTAACTGTCTTCTTTTTTTTGTTCTTCTTCTTTCTTTTTTCTAGCAGCTTCTTTCTTTTCTCTTAATTCTTTTCTTTTGGCTTCACGTTGTTTCAATAATGTTGCTCTTTTTGCTGCAATTTCCTTCTTTTTAGCCTCTTTATCTGCATTCTTTTTTGCTAAGGCTGCTTCTTTATCTGTTATAGCTTGCTCTTTTTTTGCAAGAACTTCTTTTTGGATATTAGTTAGTTCTTTATTTGGAGAGGCAGCTGCAGCTGTTCTTTCCTTTTTTTGCTCCCTTTTCTGCTCAGATAATCTCGTTCTGTCTATGGTAGATAAAACGAGGTCGCTAATATCGTATTTTTTATTTGAATATAGCATAACCAAGTCGCTAGATTTTTCAAATACAAAATCATATTTTTTTCTAGCTGCAATACTTTGAATGGCATTATAAACTTGATCTTGTATGGGTTTTACCAACTGTTTTCTTATCAAGAATAAATCTCCATCTGGGCCAAAGTACAACGATTCTAATCTTCTTAACTCTTCTTGTTTAATTGAAATTTCTTCTTCTTTTTCTTCAATTAAATCTTTGGTTAAAATTGCCTTTTCATTTGCTAAATCAGATTTTAAAACTTCAATATGACGCGCTTGATCATCTAATTTTTTTCTCCACTTTGCTATTTTAGCATCTAAAGTGTTTTGAGCTTGTATATATTCTGGAACATTTTCTAGAATGTATTCTATGTCTATATAGGCAATAATTTGATTTCTTTGCGACCAAAAAGTGGTAACACTAAATAAAAGAACGACTAATAAAAATATTTTTTTCATTTGTATATTGTATTTAGAAAAAACCGTGCCAAAAAAACTTTCGACATTACAAATGTACAGTTTTCCTAGAATTGTCTTCCGATAATAAAATGTGTTTGCCAGCCAGATTTTTCTATAGCTCCAGGTAATGGATCAAAGCCATGCGCAAAGTCTATACCTAATAAACCAAATGCAGGCATAAAAATACGCACTCCAATACCGGCTGAACGTTTTAAATTAAACGGATTAAATGTCTCAAAATTGTCATAAGAGTTACCAGCTTCTAAAAATCCTAAAGTATATATCGAAGCAGATGGAGCATCTGTAATAGAATATCTTAATTCTAACTGAAATTTATTATAAATAGAACCACCTTCTAAAGGCGATAGCTGATTGTTTTCATATCCTCTTAAACCAACAACTTCTCTACCATCTAATTGAAAAACGGCGATACCATCTCCACCAACAAAGTATCGTTCAAATGGAGATAATCCAACAGCTTCGTTATAAAAACCTAAATAGCCCATTTCTGCATTAGTCATTAATACTAATTTGTCTGTAAATGAAGTATACCATTTCCCTTTTGCAGTTAATTTGTAATATTCTAGCCATTTATATTTATCTGCGATTGCTGCGCTTGTTTCTACGGCCGACAAACCATCAGGAATGTTATAATCTTTATTGTTTACCAATGAATAAGGAAAGGTAGCTTTTATACCCAAGGTAAATTCTGAACCATAAGTAGGAAAAATTAAACTTGGCCCTGCCGAATTTCTTGTTAATGTTGCACTATAAGATAGGTTATTTAAGGTACCGTTACTTAATACATCAGCACCAACTCTAAAACCATAATCTTTAAGTTTAAAACTTTGATAGCTTATTGTTTGCGATAGTTGAAAATAATCATCTGGCCATTTTAAACGTTTTCCTAGGCCAACAGAGGCTCCAACAATTCCTAAGCTTCTATTTCTATCTACATCAAAAGTTTGTGGGTTTAATTGATACTGATTTGATGAGTAAACAGAAAACGATAACGATTGTGGTTTTTTACCACCCAACCAAGGCTCTGTAAAAGAAAAACTATAGGTGCTAAACGTTCTACTTGTTTGTAAACGTAAGGCTAAGTTTTGACCATCACCCATTGGCAATGGTTTATATGCTTCTTTATTAAATAAATTTTTGATAGAGAAATTATTAAAAGACAATCCCAAAGTACCAATAAAGGCGCCACCACCATAACCACCTTGCAATTCGATTTGACTACCACCTTTTTCTACTACTGTAAAGTCGATATCTGCAGTTTTATTGGTGTAATCTGGTATTACATCTGGAGTTACAGCTTGATCAAAGAAACCTAACTGCCCAATTTCACGAATAGAACGCATAATGTTGCTTCTGCTAAATAAATCACCTGGTTTTACTCTTAATTCTCTAAAAATTACATGGTCGTTTGTTTTATCGTTCCCAGAAACAGTTACTTTTCTAATTCTTGCCTTTTCATCTTCACGAATTCTAATTTCTACTGTAATAGAATCGTTTTCTACTTTTGTTTCAACTGCGTTTACTTGCGAGAACAAGAAACCACTATCTTGATAAAGCGTAGATAAATCATCTGAGGTTGGTGAGCCATCACCTTGAACCCGTTCTTTTAATACTTCTCCATTGTAAACATCACCATTATCAATCTTTAAAATTGCTCTTAATTGATCATCGCTATATTCTTTATTTCCAACAAATAAAATTTCGCTAAATCTATACTGTCTACCTTCTTCTACATCAATGGTTATATTTATAGTGTTGTCGTCATTCCATGTCATCCCTTCACTCAAAATACGAGCATCTCTATACCCAAGTCTGCTGTAGGTCTTTATGATTTCTTCTAAATCTTCTTGATAATCTTCTTCAATATATTTTGAGCCTTTCCAAAAACGACCAAGAAATTTTTGTTTCGTATTTTTCATGGCTTTTCGAAGTCTTTTATCTGAAAGCGCTTCGTTGCCATTAAAAAATATATACTTTATTTTTATTTTAGCACCTTTATCAATAAAAACGTTCATATTAACAACGTTAATATCTGAGGTGTCTTTTTGAATATCTAGGTTTACTTTAGTTTTTAAGAAACCTTTGTCTGTATATTTTTTGGTAAAGTAATTTTTTGTGGTTACAATAAGGTTATCTGTAACCATAGCACCAGTTTTTAATTCGGCTTCTTTTTTAAGTTCTTTCGCTTTTGATTTTTTTATACCTGTAATTTGTATTTCATTTAATTGAGGTAGTTCTTGTACATCAAATTGAAGATAAACAGTGTTACCATCCATTTTAGCCAAATAAACATCTACATTACTAAATTGTTTACTTTCATATAGTTTTTTAATGGCACTGGTTAATTTGTCTCCTGGTAATTTAATAAGCTGCCCATTTCTAAGCCCCGTAAATACTTTAACGGTCTCTTCGCTAAATTTTCTTAATCCAGTAACAGAAATACCGCCTAAAATATATTCTTTACCTTTCTCGAAAGCAACATTAGCATCTGTTACGCTATCGTTTGTAGTTTGTGCGCTAGTGCTAAAAGTAAAAAATAGTGCAAATAGCACTACTATTGTTGAAAATAAATTAATAGGTAATTTATTCTGTAATTTGTTCGCTTGTTTTTCCAAATCGTCTTTCTCTATTCTGATAATCTATGATGGCATCATAGAAATGTTCTTGTCTAAAATCTGGCCAAAGTACATCTGTGAAATATAATTCGGCATACGCCATTTGCCATAATAAGAAGTTACTTATTCGTTGTTCTCCACTTGTTCTTATCATTAAATCAACGTTGGGCAAATTAAATGTATATAAATGGTTATTAATAGTGTTTTCGTCTATTTTTTCTAAATCAAGTTCTTTATTAACAACTTTTTTAGATATGTTTTTGATTGCATTAACAATTTCTTCTCTTGCGCCGTAACTTAAAGCCAGAGTTAATACAATTCTTTTGTTATTTTTAGTTTGTTCGATAACGCTTGCTAAGGTATTTTGTGCTTTTTCTGGTAAACTTTTTATATTACCAATGGCATTTACTTTAACTTGGTTTTCTTGAAAAGTTTTTAATTCGTTATTTAATGAATTTATAAGTAGTGTCATTAAAGCTTTCACTTCTCCTGCGGGTCTGCTCCAGTTTTCTGTAGAGAACGCATATAAAGTAATGGCTTCTGTACCTATTTCAGCAGCAGCTTCTATAGATTGTCTTACCGCAGTTAAGGCGTTTCTATGACCAAAAACTCGGCTCATGCCTTTACCTTTTGCCCAACGTCCATTACCATCCATAATAATGGCAACGTGTTTTGGCACTCTTTGTAAATCGATGAGTAGTTTTTTATCCATAGTTAAAATCCGGTTGTGTAACAAGGAGGTCTTCCAAAAGTATAGATTAAAGATATCCCAGTAAATGTGTACCAATCGTTACCAGTGCCTCCAAAATTTAAGTTCGGAATTGTTTCTGTTGTATAATCTAAATCGTCATTTAAAGAATATCTAAATTTTGTTTCTATCGCAAAAGCAATAGGACCAATTAATTTAGATTTGAAACCCACCCCAAAAGGAATTGTAAATGCATTTTTAGTATCGTATAAGAATTGGTTTGGTTGTGGTTCTGAGGTTACATATGTATAGTTATAGGCCGCCAAATCTAACGTAATATAAGGTGTCCAGGTTTTGCCTGGTGTAGATAAATCATATTCATAAAAATTATATTCTATTCCTACTGCCAATTCGTGTATTGTATTAGAAAAATTTAAAGCTCTATTTCTTTTAAAATCTGTATCAGCATCCAAATCATTACCGCTAATTGGTAAAAAACTATAGGTTGCTCTATATGCTATTCTTGGATTTTTATTGTATTTAAAAAAAACAGCTCCTGCAGGTTTATTCGGATAAATGTAATTGGTTCTACCAATATCTCCAATATAATTAGAGCCTCCAGCAAAAACCCCTATTTCATACTCTTGTCCTAATAAAATACTAGAAAAACCTACGAAAATTATTATTAATATACCTTTTTTCATCCTAAAAAATAGCGAGCAAATATAGGGAATTCAATTTGCTTTATAAAGTTAATGTTCAGTCTTTTTTCAATAACTGATATTTAAGTAATTTATTGTAATATCAAGGTTAAAGATTGGTTTCGTTCCTTGTATCTTCTCCCCATAATAGTTTACTTCGTAGTGTTTGTAAAAACGATTGATTGTTTGGTATGATACTCTTAATTGTAAACGATGCTTTTTTGATAAAGATTTCTGTGTTTTTAGATACAGAGGTTATTCTAGAATCTAATGAAATTAAAAAATCTTTTTCTCTAGAATCTATGGTTAGTTGAATGTTGGTGTCATCAGAAATAACCATTGGTCTTGCATTTAAATTATGAGGTGCTATGGGCGTAATGATTAAATTTTTAGAGTCTGGAGATATTACAGGTCCGTTGCAACTTAAAGAATATCCTGTAGAACCTGTTGGTGTGGCAATTATTAAACCATCTGCCCAATAATTGGTTAAATATTCGTTGTTTAAACTGGTTTTAACACCAATCATAGAAGTTGTGTTTTTTCTGGCAATAGTAACTTCATTTAAAGCAAAATTAAGTTCATGAAATGCAGCTGTTTTGGGTGATGTTCTTATTTCTAATAAGGTTCTTTCTTGTATAGAATATTCGCCTTTTAAAATGAGGTTAATGCTTTCTTTTATGGTGTTTTTGTTGATGGTTGCTAAAAAACCCAATCTCCCTGTATTTATGCCTAAAATAGGGATTCCTAAATCTCTAATATAGGTTACGGCTCGTAAAATTGTGCCATCTCCACCTAAGGTAAATAAAGTGTCGAAAGAAGCATTTAAATCCTTAAAATGTGAAAAGGTTGGGTATTTTTTATCTAAAATATTACCTTTTATCAATAAATCATAGAATTCTTTTTCAATAAAACTCTCAATATTGTTTTCTTGAAGTACTTTCAATAGCATCTGAATTTCCTTTTCTGCAGAAATTGAATAAGATTGACCGTAAATTGCAACTTTTTTCAAATTATTCTTTTATTTTTTTATCATTCAACTGAATTACATTTCAAGGTATTTTTGAAGATATTCTGATCTATTTTTTAAATCTTCTAAATAAATATCATTTTCGTGCATAGATATTATTTTGTAATCATAACGTCTAAAGGTTTGTATGATTTCATTAATTTCATTTGAAACAATTTTTAACGTTATTTGAACCAAATTGTTTTCTTTTTCAGAGATATATAAACCTAGTAATTTTGCTCCATTTGCTTCTACAATTTGTGCAACTTCGCTCATAGAATAGTCTAATTCTAATTTTTCTACGATTAGTGTTTCACTTTGTTCAATCATAAAAGGGCTGGTAGAAAAAGCATCTAAAACATCGCGCAAATCATAATAACCAATGTAGTTTTTATCCTTATTTAATATTGGAATTATAGTAGTATCATTATCAGCAAAAATTTTTAACAACTCTAAAACAGTTGCTTTTTCATCGGCAAAAAAAGAATTTAACAAATGAGAATGCAATAGTAATGCATCGTTTTTGTTTTCGATTGTCTGAATGTCATCCTCAGAAAAAGAACCTAATAGCTTACCTTCTTCTACCACAGGAAAATGAGTTATAGGGTAATTTTCAAAGATCGATTGTGTTTTTTTTACAGAGTCTTTGAGCTGAAAAGCTTTGATTTCTTTTAAGATGTAATCGGTAATATTCATACTCTACGAATATAGGATAAAATGATTTAATAAATTATCTTTGCAGCCTAATTTTAGACCATGACAAAGTTAAGTGTAAATATTAATAAAATTGCAACTTTACGCAACTCTAGAGGAGGTAATGTGCCCAATTTATTAAAGGTTGCTGCCGATATTGAAAATTTTGGAGCACAAGGTATTACCATTCACCCAAGACCAGATGAACGTCATATACGTTATCAAGATGCACGCGATTTAAAACATACTGTAAGAACAGAATTTAATATTGAAGGAAATCCTGTGCAATCTTTTATGAATTTGGTGCTAGAAACCAAACCAACTCAAGTTACTTTGGTGCCAGATGCTGTAGATGCAATTACCTCGAACGCAGGTTGGGATACGATTACGCATCAATCTTTTTTACAAGAAGTAATTGCCGAATTTCAGAAAAACGGCATTAGAACTTCCATTTTTATTGATACCGATTTAAAGTTGATTGAGGCTGCTGCAAAAACAGGTACAGATCGAATAGAATTGTACACCGAACATTTTGCAAGTGAGTTTGCCAAAGGAAATAAAGAGGTTGTAAAACCATATACAGAGGCTGCTATTTTAGCACATAAACTAGGTCTAGGCATAAATGCTGGTCACGATTTGAGTTTAGAGAACATTCAATTTTTTAAAGAAAACATACCAAATTTAGCAGAGGTTTCTATTGGTCATGCTTTGATTACGGAAAGCTTATATTTAGGTTTAGAGAATGTGGTGAGTATGTATTTGCATAGGTTAAAGTAAAAGCTTGAGAGTTTATTGCAATAATATGGTAATCTAAAAATCTAAAAAACACAAATGATATTACATTCAACTATTAAAGGCAAAGGAAAACCTTTGTTGATTTTGCACGGATATTTTGGAATGTCGGATAACTGGAAAACCTTAGGCAATCAGTTTGCAGAAGATTATCAAGTGCATTTAATAGATCAAAGAAATCACGGACGAAGTTTTCATTCAGAGGATTTTAATTATCAGCTTTTGGCCGATGATTTGTATCATTATATTCAACATCATCAATTAGAAAATGTGCATTTAATTGGACATTCTATGGGCGGAAAAACGGCAATGTTATTTGCGGTTACGTATCCTGATTTGGTTGATAAATTAATTATTGTTGATATTTCGCCTAAAGAATATCAGCCACATCATAATGCAATTTTAGCAGGATTAAATAGTATTGATTTTTCAATTCATAATTCAAGAAGTTTGGTAGACGAACAATTATCAAACTATATTCCTGAAATAGGTGTTCGTCAGTTTTTGATGAAAAATGTGTATTGGAAAGAAAAAGGAGTGTTAGATTTTAGATTTAATTTGGCATCTTTAACCAAAAATAATCCAGAAGTAGGTAAGCCTTTACCACAAAACACTTCTTTTAGTAAAGCAATATTATTTTTAAAAGGAGAGAAATCTGGTTATATTTTATCATATGAACAACTTATTATCGATACTCATTTTCCAAACAATAAGGTTATTGAAATTTCGAAAGCTGGGCATTGGTTACATGCAGAAAACCCAAAAGATTTTTATAATGAAGTTTGTGAGTTTTTAGGGTAATTCTGTATTCTTTTAAAGTTGGATGTTGAAAAAATCGATTGAATAAAAAAGATCAAAAACAAACAATACCGACCATAAAAAAGTACGCCACCAATTTCTTGTAATTAATAAATGTAACATCTTTTCGGTGTGTTTTCCTTCTGATATTTTAAAGTGAAGGGGTGCAAAATTGGTAAATGTAAAAATCCAAAGAAATAAAACGATTATTAAACGTATGCTATTTGAGATATCAAATTGACAAAAAACCAAATAAATAGCAATTGCCAATTGCATCAACATTAAAGGTACCACAATAACAGCAATGCGTTCTGTGTATTTTTGATGCCAAACCATCAAGTTTTTAGATTTGTAATACAAAAAACTTGGATAGATAATGAGCTGCACTATCCAAATTAAAACCACTAAACCAAAATCTACAATAAGTTGACTAATTGCAATGAGTTGTGCTATCCAAAAGTGATTAATTTCTAATGTGCTCATATTTTTTTAACAGGTCTAAAGTTGTGTATTGTAGCGATTTTATATGTGTAGCTTCTAAAATTATGGGTGGTGCTTTTCCAGCTTTTTCTGCTTCTAGCCATCGAGTAATACACAAGCACCATTTATCCTCAGGTTGTAATCCTGGGAAACTCCATTGGGGAATTGGTGTCATTAAATCATTGCCTTTTGTTGCAGAATAGGTTAAAAATTCTTCAGTAACAATTGCACAAACAGTATGTGTGCCTACATCATGGTTTGCAGTTCTGCAAAAGCCGTCTCTAAAATAACCAGTAGCGGGATCTGTGCAGCAAGATTGTAAAGGTTGATTATATACGTTTAATTCCAATTTAGATATTTTTATAATAATAAAGATACAAAAAAGGCGATAATTAAAGCAAGTTACTTTTCTTTGAATAAAACAAGAAACGATTTAAACCATTCAATAACTGTTAAGTCTAAAGAACTATGGATATTGTAAAATCAATTAAATTTAAACTTATATTTTTTACGGTCATACTTTTTGCTACAACTTTTTTTTCGCAAAAATCAGGAATAAAAGGCATTGTAACAGACGAGCAAAACGTGCCATTAGAATTGGTTTCGGTTGCTATTCTAAACCCTAAAGATGCTATTTTTTTAAGCTACACAACCACAGATATTAGAGGGAATTTCTATTTGAATGATATTCCTAAAGACTCTATTTTAGTACAATTTAATTTATTAGGGTTCAAGGCCTTTTCCAAAAAACTGATCTACAACAATAAGTTAATTGATTTAAAAACCATTGTTTTAAAGGAAGAGGTAAGTAGTTTAGATGAAATTGTAATTGCAGCAGTTGTGCCCATCCAAATTAAAAAAGATACTATAAGTTTTAATGCGAGTTCCTTTAAAATAAATTACGATGATAACATAGAAGGGTTATTGAGTAAGTTGCCAGGAATAGAAATTGAAGAAGGTGGTAAAATTGTTACACAAGGTACCACAGTAACTAAAATTTTTATTGATGGTAAAGAGTTTTTTGGCGGAGATCCTTCTATTGTTTTAAAAAATATTTCTGCGGATGCTATTTCTAAAGTAGAAATTATTGATAAAAAAAGTGACGAAGCAGAATTAACTGGCGTAAGTGATGGTAACAAGGAAATTGTCATCAACCTTACTTTAAAAAAGAGTAAAAAAAATAGAGGTTTTGGAAAACTCGCAGCAGGTATTGGTTTAGATAATCGATATTTTGGAAACGCGAATTACAATCAGTTTAATTCTAAAACGCAATTGTCTTTTATTGGTAAAGTGAATAACATTAACATAACAGGCTCAAATATTCAAGGGTTTTTACAAAATGCAGATGGTATAGCTGACGATTCAGAAGACGATGGCGATGATTTTTCTGGTAGACAAAGAAATTTAAGTGGGTTTTTAGAAACACAAGTTGCAGGAGTTCATTATGGAAAAGAATTTAAAAAAAGAGAATCTTTAAATGCCGATTATTTTTATAATTTTTCTGAAAATACAGGGCTTTCAGAAACCAACAGATTGTCTTTTACAAATAATAATAACTTTAATTATAAAGCAGAAAACAATTTTTTAAACACTACAAAAAATCATAATTTTAATTTCAATTATAATAATAAATCAAAAAAAACAAGTAGTTTGAGAATTAGGGGTCGTTTTTATGTGGATGATAGAAACTCAAATTCATCTAGGGAGGGTTCTTTTTTTAATAGAGAAGAAGAATTAGTAACTCAAAACGATATTACATCAACCAACAGTAACGTAAAACAATTTGGTAATTTAGATTTGAATTATTATAAACGTTTGCAAAAAAAGGGAAGGAGTTTTAATTTCGGTTTTAACTCTACTATGAATGATTTTGATAGAGGCAATGACCAAACAGCATTAATCAATAGAAATATTAGTGGTACAAATCCATCAACACAAGAAATATTTACGGCAAGAAATCAAGAAATGAGTTCCACTTCTTTTAATCTTCGATTCAAATTTACAGAACCTTTAGGAGGTAATCATTATTTGAATACAGAAGTAAATGGTACATTTTTGTCGGGTATTGAAGGTACAAATCAATCTAGAATAAGAACAAGTACAATAACAGAAGAAGATTTTATTCAGTTTGATTATAAGTATCTTCAAAATTCATTGAGAAGTAAATTATTTCATAGCTACAATACATCAAAATTGAATATTACAACTACTTTAGAATTGCAAAATTTGAGAAGAGAGTTTGGTCAAGTAAATGATATTGAGTTTTTTAAAGAAGAGTTTTATGTAAATCCTTCATTTTTATTTCAATACAAACCAAGAATAGGTAAGAAGTTTCGTTTGCTCTATAAACGACTTATTAGAGCGCCAAGACCCGCAGAAACAAATCCATTTGTCAATGATTTAAATCCGTTTTTTATACGAACAGGAAATGTGGCTTTAAGAGCAGAAAAAATAAATTCATTTGTTACTTTTTTTAATGTAAGTGATTTAAAATCGTCTTTAAATTTTAATACAAAACTAAATTATAGATACGCTACAGACGCTATTATTAGAAGTGTTACCATTAATGATGATTTTATTCGAGAAAGTAGTTATCAGAATAGTGGAGAAAAACATCTTTTAAATGCAGAAGCCAGTTTTTCTAGGAAATTGAATACACTTGGCGTTCGATTAAATTTAAAAAATAGGTTTATCTATAATTCAGCAAATTCAATAGTAAACTTGAATTTGAACAAACGTATTTCTCAAGATTTCTCTACAAATTTTATCATTCAGAATACAAGAAAACGAAAAATTGATTTAAAATCAGGGGCTTTTTACAGTGTAAATAATACTAATTTTTCTATTGATAATGATTTAAATCGAAAATTTACCACTCAAAAATATTTTGGGATGATAGATTTAGATGTTACTAAAAAACTAAATTTCAATACACAATTAGATTATATTATCTATGATGATGATCGATTAAACATTCACCAAGAATTGCCAATTTGGAACGCAGCTGTGTCTTATTCTGTATCTAAAAATAACAAGATTTTTAAACTTGTATTGATTGATTTACTGAATAAAAATGTTGATATTTTTAGAAGAAGTACTATTAATTTTTTCGAAGAAACTACTTCTCAAAGTTTGGGTAGATATATTATTTTAAGTTATACCTATAGACTGAATAGTGGAAATAGGTCTAAAAAAAGTAAGCTAAAAAGCAGCGTTTAAAACTCTTTAGCACCAAACTCACTCTTAATAAATTTCGATTTGTTTTTATTAGAATTAAAATTATAAGATAAGTTTAANGTAATCATATCAACTTCATAAACATAGTTTGTTGTGGTAAAAAAAGAACCCGCATTAGAAGTTGTAATTCTTTGTTTATTGGTGTCTAATAAACCCATATCGATGTTTTGCCATTGCAAAGTTGCCGCCAATCGATTGTCATAAAATGTTTTTCGAAAGGTAAGATTTGGCGAGTAAAACCGAGAATCTTCACCTTGTGCAGTTACTCTTTCTGATAAATAGTTTAATGTAAACTGCACAGAAGTAGTGGTGTTAAATTGATATGTAGAATTGATATTAATGGAATATTGCGTGGCATTGGTTTCAATTTTATCGCCATTGTAACTGCCATCAATATCAAAATTAAAAATATTAGCACCAATAAAATTACTCCAATTTTCAGTAGGTTTTAGATTTGCACCCAATTCTATTCCTAAAGATTGTCCTCTACCAACATTAGAGTAAATTCTATCTAAAATAGTATCATTAAATACTTGATTCACTCTGTTTACCAAGTTTTTTACATTTCGTAAATAGGCTGTTGCATACACAGAATTTCCTTTTTTATAACGTTTAGAAATGCCAATTTCAACCAAATCTACAAATTCAGGTTTTAAATTTTTATCACCTTGTTCTAACGTTTCAGAATGTTCTCTTTCTCGAAAAGGATTCATTTTAAAGGTAGTAGTTCTTTGTACTCTTCTGCTGTAAGCTGCTTTTAATTTTGACTTGTTGTTAAGTGAATATTCCACACTTGCAGATGGAAATAATTGCAAATAATCGTAGTTTATAACCTCTGGAACTAGGTCGTTTTCGCCTTGTAGAGTTAGTTCTCTATCCATTTTTTCTAAACGCACACCTGCAGCATATTCCCACTTTTCTTTTTTATTAGACAAATTTACATAGCCAGAATGTAACGTCCTTTTCAAATCGATTGCACTTGTAAATTCGGGAACGGTTTCAAAAATTCCAGTATCGTTATTTCTTCGAGTATAATCAAAATCGCCCTCGTGATCTAAAAAACGATATTGATATCCAGTTTCTAGTTTTCCAAAAGAGAATTTTGCAAACTCATAATCAATTCGAAATAATGTTCCAAATAGCGGATTATCATTCGTGTTAAATTCATCTTGAATAATTTGGGTTGTATCTGGATACCCTAAATTTCTGTTGGTTGTTGGGCCACCTAATAAGGTATATTCATACAAAAATGATGTAGAAAGTTTAGAGTCATTAGCAAATTTATGAGCATAATTTAAACTACCTAAAGCAAAATCACTTTTTCTGATGCGTAAGTTTTCATTAAAATATTGAAAAGTATACAATCTGTTATCGCTATTTGCAGGTTGTACTGCATTATTGTCAAAATACAAAATATCAGCCCTTCTGTCTTTACTTCTTTTACCACCAAAAAAACCTAAAGAGAATTCGTTGTTTTCATTCGGGGTAAAATCTAAAGTGATGTTTCCACTGTAATTTTCTTCATCAAAAGAGCGTTCTCCATCCGAAGGAAAACTTGTTTTTACATCATTTATAATCGTAAAAACATCTCCTTCACGTCTTCCAGATTTATCATTTCGTTGATAGCTTGCACCTAAAGAAAAATTCCATTTGTCTTTTCTGTAGTTGTAAGTAGCATCAATTCCATAACGTTTTGCACTTTCAGAATTATCGTAATCTTCGATAGAAGGCGCACCAATTCTTGTGTTTATTTGTGCAAAAGTTCCATTTAAAGCCCCTCTTTTCGTAAAAATATTTAAAATTCCTGCTTTTCCTTCAGGATCATATTTAGCAGATGGAGCAGTAATAACTTCTACTTTATCAATGGCATTAGCAGGCAGTTGATTTAATATTGTTGCAGGATTTCCTTGTACAGGCTTTCCGTTTAATAAAATCACAAAACCAGTAGATCCTCTTACTAGAATCTCTCCTGTTCCGTTTACAGATACAGCAGGTAAATTTTTAATAACATCAGTTCCTGTTCCTCCTTGGCTATTTTGAAATTTTGTAGCATCAAAAACTTGCTTATCAATTTTGCTAACTACAGCAGCTCTTTCTGATTTGATAACCACTTCATTCAAAGCGTTTCCTAAAGCTAATTTTAAAATTCCCAAATCTTTTTTATCGCCAGAAAAAACAATGTTTTCTATTTTTTTGGGTTCATAACCAATAAATGAAATTTCTATGGAGTATGTTCCTCTTTTTATTTTATCAAAAGAAAAAACACCATTTGTATTTGTAATTACTCCTGTAATTAATTTTCTTGGAGATTGGCTGTATAAAGCAACAGTAGCATATTCTAAAGGTGTCATGTCATTTTTGTCAACAATTTTACCTGTTAATTGAGAAAACCCAAATTGGCTTGCCACTAAAAATAAGATGAATAGGAATCTACTTTTTATTTTTTTCATAATGGTTGTTATTCTGATGTTAACATCTCTGGAGTGGCAACAGTTCTAAAACCCATATGATCTGAACCAGAATCTACTGCAACTCCCATTTTGGCAGATATTCTAAAACTTGCGCAATACGATTCATGGCATAAAAAAGAACCACCTTTCATAACGTGTTCTACTTGATAAGGATTGCTAGGGCTGTACGATTTTGTTGCGCCTTTAGGATTTAAAAGTGGTTTAGAAGTGTCTAATTCTTGATAATGATTTACGTTAAATAAATCGCTCGTTAATTCCCAAACATTTCCTGCCATATCAAACAAACCAATGCTATTTGCAGGATATGATTTTACGGGTGATATAAATTCAAAGCCATCTTTAGATTCATTTTTTGTTGGAAAAATACCTTGCCAAGTATTCGCATTTGAGTTTAGAATAGTAGTGTCATTTCCCCAAGTAAAAATGGCATCTGTATTGTTTCCTTGAGCTGCAGCTTCCCATTCTGCTTCAGTAGGCAATCGCCTGTTTGCCCATTTACAATATGCTAAAGCATCTTCTAGCGCAATATGTACTACAGGATAATTATCTTTCCCTTCGATTGTAGATTCTGGTCCAGAAGGATGTTTCCAATTCGCGCCAATTTTCCACGTCCACCATTGTGTATAGTTTTGCATATTTACCACCGCATTTACATTTTTATTAAAAATTAAACTACCTGGTTGTAAAATAGAATCATGAGGTTTTGGTGTTCCTGCAGGAACTTGACTTTTCATTGCTTCCCAATCAATTTTGCGTTCTGCTACAGTTATGTATTTTGTGGCATCTACAAATTTTTTGAATTGTTGGTTGGTAACTTCTGTTGCATCAATATAAAAGCCATCCACAGTAACTTTATGCGCTGGTTTTTCTCTAGGCATTGCAAATTGGTCTGTGTCTTTTGCGCCTTGTAAAAAAGTTTTACTTGCTACCCAAACCATATTTTCGGGAGTTTTTACAGTCGTTTTTTCTTTATTTTTAGAAGTTTGTGTGTTTCCTTTTTTGCAACTTGTAACAAGCGAAAGAAAAACAAGTAAAATTGAGGTTGTTCTAATAATTTTAGTACTCTGAAAATCTAACATTTTTTTTTGATGAAAATTGATGGGATAAAAGTAATAATTTATCTAACGTAAATGCTGTTAAAAGAATCATATTTCATTGAATTTTTTAAGAAAATCTTTTGATTTACATCTAATAATTCATTTGTAATTATTGGCTTTTTATCAATAAAATTTAAATTTCATTAAATAATATACATCAAAAATGCTGTATTTTAAATTTTCCGTAAATTTTTTGAAACTTTCTTCATAATATTTGTATATCTGAATATAATCTTTAGATTTGCCTCTCAAAACAATAAGAACACAAATGTTAACTAACAATTATACTCGTTTCTTTTTTTACTTTTATTTTTACAATAAGAGGAGAGACTTTGTATGTTGTTAAGAAACGTTCATAAAATATAAAGTCTCGAATTTAATTCGAGGCTTTTTTTTTGATATGAAATGAATAAAATTATAGCCATACAAGGAGCAGAAGGCTCAAATCACCATAAAGTTGCGAGAGATTTTTATGGTACAGCAATAAAATTAAAGGAATGCATGTCTTTTGATGTTTTGGTAGCTAGTTTGTTAGATGATTCTGCAAGCCTTGGCGTTATGGCTTTAGAAAACACAATTGCAGGTTCAATTATTCCGAATTATGCATTAATAGACAAATATAATTTACACATTATTGCAGAAGAATATTTAAATATTCATCATCATTTAATGGCGTTAAAAGGTCAAGATATCAAAGATATTAAAGAAGTTTGGTCGCATCCCATGGCGCTTTTACAATGCAAAGAATTCTTTAAAAATTATCCGCATATAAAATTAGTAGAAGATGTAGATACTGCAGAAGTAGCGAAGAGAATTTCTAAAGAAAACTTAATTGGCATTGCAGCAATTGCCCCAAAAATGGCTGCAGAAATTTTTAATTTAGATGTTATAGAAGATGAAATTCAGACTATTAAAGACAATTCAACACGATTTGTAATTGTACAAACATCATTGCCAAATAACGGAATTGATCAAATAAATAAGGCCTCTTTAAAATTTCAATTGAATCATAAACGAGGTAGTTTGGCAGCCATTTTAAATGTGTTAAGTGATTGTAAAATGAATTTAACTAAAATTCAATCATTACCTGTTATAGAAACACCTTGGAAATATTCTTTTTTTGTTGATGTTACTTTTGAAGAGTACAATGATTACAAAAAAGCAGAGACGATAATAGAAATAATGGCAGAAGAATTTAAAGTGTTAGGGACTTATAAAAACGGTAGGCTATAGCCTAGTTCTGAATTCATTTCAGAATCTTAATAATTATAATATGATTACACCAGCCAAAAGATTAGATACAGTGCAAGAATACTATTTCTCTAAAAAATTAAGAGAAGTTCGGGGTTTAATTGCTGCAGGAAAACCAATTATTAACATGGGAATTGGCTCTCCAGATTTACAACCACCAACAAAAGTAATTGAAGCAATTCAAGGAAGTTTGGGAGATGTAACTGCACACAAATATCAATCTTATCAAGGATTACCAGAATTAAGAGAGGCAATTTCAGATTTTTATAAAAATAAATTTTCGGTAACTACAAATCCAGAAAATCAAGTGTTGCCTTTAATGGGAAGCAAAGAAGGTATTATGCATATTTCTATGGCTTTTTTAAATGAAGGTGATAAAGTCTTAATTCCTAATCCTGGATATCCTACTTATACTTCTGTAACAAAGTTAGTAGGAGCAGAACCTCTTTTTTATAATTTGAGTGATGCCACAAATTGGCAACCAAATTTTGATGAATTAGAAAGTCAAGATTTAAGTGATGTAAAACTCATGTGGGTAAATTATCCGCACATGCCAACAGGAACCAATGCAACTATGGCAACTTTTGAAAAGTTAGTAGCATTTGGTAAAAAGCATAACATTTTAATCATTAATGATAATCCGTACAGTTTTATTTTAAACGATAATCCGATTAGTATTTTACAAGTTGATGGTGCAAAAGATATTGCTTTAGAGTTGAATTCGTTAAGCAAAACGTTTAATATGGCTGGCTGGCGAGTGGGAATGGTTTTAGGGAATTCGACTTTTATCAATGAGATTTTAAAAGTGAAATCGAATATGGATTCTGGTATGTTTTACGGAATTCAAAAAGGTGCCATAGAAGCCTTACAATTATCAAATGATTGGTTTTTTGCACAAAATAAAATTTACAAAGAACGTAGAAATTTAATTTGGCAATTGGCAGATAAATTAGATTGTATATATGATAAAAACGCTACTGGATTATTTGTTTGGGCAAAAATTCCTGAAGGAAAAAAATCNGAAGAAGTTACAGATNCNGTTTTNTANGATAAAGATATTTTTATTACNCCAGGAACCATTTTNGGNTCTCAAGGAGAAGGATATATTCGTTTTTCGTTATGTGTAACCTCAGAAATAATAAAAGAAGCAATTCGTAGGTTTTAATTATCCTGCAAGGTTTCAAAAACCTTGTAGGTATAAAAAGTAAAAATTTAATCAGGTTTCAAAAACCTTTTAGCTGTCTTAAGCTAATAAATAATACCTACAAGGTCAAAAAGAGACCTTGCAGGATTAAGAATAGGAATAATGAAAAATATATTTTGCATCGGTATTGGTTTAATTGGCGGTAGTTTTGCTATCGATATAAAAAAACACAATCCAGAAGCTATAATTCACGGAATTAGCAGAAAAGATGAAACGCTAAATAAAGCCTTAGCCTTAAAATTAATTGACAAAAAAGCGACTTTAGACGATCTAGAAAAAGCAGACCTTGTAATCGTTTCTATACCTGTAGATGCCACTGTAAAATTATTACCAACTATTTTAGATAAAATCTCAGATAATGGTTTGGTTGTAGATGCAGGTTCAACAAAAGAAGCAATTTGTAAAGTGGTTGAACATCATCCAAAAAGACGTAATTTTTTAGCCTGTCATCCAATTGCAGGTACAGAAAATTCTGGGCCAACAGCAGCAATTTCTGCCTTATATAAAGGGAAAACGAACATTATTTGCGAAGTAGAAAAGACAACTTTTAAATTACAAGAACAAGCTTTAGAACTTTTTAGGGCAATTGGAATGCGTATCAGATATATGGATCCTGTTTCTCATGATAAACATATTGCGTATGTTTCGCACTTATCTCACATTAGTGCATTTATGCTGGGAAAAACGGTCATCAACAAAGAAAAAAATGAACGCGATATTTTTGATATGGCAGGTTCTGGTTTTGCATCAACAGTGCGTTTGGCTAAAAGTAGCCCAGCTATGTGGACACCAATTTTTAAACAAAACAAAGAAAACGTCATAGAAACGTTAGAAGAGTACATCAATAATTTACAACATTTTAAAGAGTTGATGCAACAAGATAATTTCGATGAAATTTTTAACGAAATGGAGAACACAAATTATATAAAACAAATTTTAAACGGCATAAAATAATAGCCAAAACAAGTAGAGAGAATGAAGAATACAGCAGCATTAAGAACATGGTTGGATGATATGAAACTAGATCATCCACTAGTAATAGCAGGGCCTTGTAGTGCAGAAACCGAAGAACAGGTTTTAAAAATTGCACACGAATTAAAAGATTCTGATGTAAACTATTTTAGAGCAGGAATATGGAAACCTAGAACAAGACCAGGAAATTTTGAAGGTGTTGGTGCTTTAGGTTTAGGTTGGCTTAAAAAAGTAAAAGAAGAAACAGGTATGAAAACCTGTACAGAAGTTGCAAATGCAGCACACTGTAAATTGGCAATAGAAAATGATGTAGATTTATTGTGGATTGGTGCACGTTCTACAGTATCGCCTTTTATCATGCAAGAAATTGCAGACGCATTAGCAGGTACAGATAAAATTGTATTGGTTAAAAATCCAGTAAATCCAGATTTAGCCTTATGGTTGGGTGGAATTGAAAGATTGTACACAGCAGGTATCAAAAATTTAGGTGCAATTCACAGAGGATTTTCTACCTACGAAAAATCGAAATACAGAAATATTCCAGAATGGCAAATTGCAATTGAGTTCCAAAATAAATTTCCAGATTTACCATTAATCAACGATCCTTCGCATATTACAGGAAATAGAGAAATGATTTTTGATGTTTCTCAAACTGCCTTAGATTTAAATTTTGATGGGTTAATGATCGAAACACATTTTGATCCAGAAAATGCCTGGTCTGATGCTGCACAGCAAGTTACACCAACAAAACTAAAGCAGATTATGGAAGATTTAAAAATTAAAAAAGAAACAGAAACTGCTACGAGCTACAGAGAACCCTTAGAAAATCTAAGAGCTCAAATTAATGTGGTTGATGACCAATTGATTGAGTTGTTAGGAAAACGAATGAAAGTTGCTGATAAAATCGGGGAACTTAAGAAAGCGCAAAATGTTGCTGTTTTACAATCTAGACGTTGGAACGAAATTCTAGGAAATATGGTTTTAGAGGGCGAGAGCAAAGGTTTAAGTGAAGAGTTCGTGTTAAGAATGTTTAAAGCAATTCACCAAGAATCTATCAATCATCAAGAAAAGATTATTAACGGATAATTTTTGGGCGTTACCACAAGGGTCAGGCTTTCGTTACTCGCTTCACACCCAAAAGCGTGAGAGCTCAAACAGGCCACTCAATCCTTAACGCGTATGGCAAACTAAAAAACGGAAGTTTATAAAACTTTCTTTTAGAATAATTTTAAGACCCTTCAGGTTTCCAAAACCTGAAGGGTCTTTATTACCAAGCAAAAAAGCTTGGTCAGGCTTTTCACTGTATTTTTTTTGTGAAAAACAAAAAAAGATGCCGCTTCAATCCTTAACGCATAGAGCAAACTTATAAAGGAAGTTATTAAAGCTAAATTATAGAATTTAGCAGACCTCACAGGTTTTTAAAACCTGTAAGGTCTTTTTATGCAATGAAAATAGATAGTTTTTTACACACAGATCATTTCGAGTAAAATTTCTTTTTCATAAATTTTGTATCGAAAAGTTTCTTAAAAATTATCTTTTTAGATATTACAAGACCCTTCAGGTTTACAAAACCTGAAGGGTCTTTATTTATAACCCAAATCTTTGATTTCTATACTTCTATGTGGTTAGAGATAATTTTTACACAGGGATATAGAAAAACATTGTTACTTCGAGTAAAATTTCTTTTTTATAAATTTTGCATCAAGAAGTTTGTGATTAAAACAAAATGTTCTCGATAGTTCTGCTGAACTTGTTTCAGTACAATTTTCTCATAAAATCGAAAATCACGCGAACTGACATTCTGATGTTTACATAAAATTCTGCATCTTTGTATTAATGACAGGAATCGTATACAAATCTACAGGAAGCTGGTATCAAGTGAAATCAGAAAATGGTGATTTTCATCAATGTAGAATCAAAGGAAAATTCAGAATAAAAGGTATTAAAAGTACCAATCCTATAGCGGTTGGAGATAAAGTAGTGTTCGATCTAGAAAAAAAAGGAGATGAAGAAATAGGAGTGATCAAAACCATTATAGATAGAGATAACTTTATTGTTCGTAAATCTGTAAACCTTTCCAAACAAACACATATTATTGCATCAAATATTGATCAAGTTTTTTTATTAATCACTATTAATAATCCGCCAACGTTTACCACTTTTATAGATCGTTTTTTGGTTGCTACAAGGGCGTATAGAATAGATACCATTTTAGTTTTTAACAAAATCGATTCTTATGAAATAGAAGAAAGAGCAGAAGTTTTATACCTAAAAGACATTTACGAAGCCATTGGTTATAGGTGTGTAGAAGTATCATCAACAGAGAATAAAAATGTAGCTAAAATTAAAGAAATGATGCTTGGAAAAACTTCGATGTTTGTTGGTCATTCAGGAGTTGGAAAGACAACTTTAGTGAATGCTATTGAACCAAGTTTAGATTTAAAAACGAAAGAAATTTCAGACCAACATAAACAAGGGCAACATACCACAACCTTTGCAGAAATGTTCGATTTAAGTTTCGATGCTAGAATTATAGATACACCAGGTATTAAAGGTTTTGGTGTTGTAGATATTGATAAATATGAGTTAGGAGATTATTTCCCAGAGTTTTTTGCCTTAAAACAAGACTGTAAATTCAATAATTGTATTCATACAAAAGAGCCCAATTGCGCTGTAAAAGAAGCTTTGGAAGTCGATGACATTTCTTGGTCGCGTTACAAAAGCTACTTGCAAATATTAGAAGGAGAAGAAGAAAAAGAACATTTTAGAACGGATATCTGG
>P_2C_Liq_1_UnCtyDRAFT_1000116_pt1 | contig 32662 bp, 28 predicted proteins | sample Pon2CUnioCityCA_2_FD_10234 | JGI IMG/M metagenome (IMG submission 10234) | reverse complement strand
ACACTTTTCCCGCTTAAGCCAAATTTCTTCATGATATGATCCATTAAGAAGACCACACGGCTCATGTAACCACTTTCTTCTAGGATCGCAATGAACAAGAATAAAAATGCTATTTGAGGTATAAAAATAACTATTCCGCCTAGTCCAGGAATAATTCCTTCGGCCAGTAGATCTGTAAAAGGTCCATCGGGTAACGTGGTCTGTGTCCAGGAGCTCGCTTTTGCAAAAGCAGAATCAATCCAGTCCATAGGATATGTAGACCAGTCGTAAATCGCTTGAAATATGAGTAATAAAATGATAAAGAAAATAAGGTAACCCCAAACCTTGTGAAGCAAAACACGATCTAATTTAGAGCGTAAATCTTTGGCCTGCGATTTATCTACATTAAGTACTTGAGCCAGCAAACCATTAATAAATTGATAGCGCACCACCGTTTCTTTATGTTGCATTTTTTTCAAATCGCTTTCAGATTTGACTGCAAAACTTGCCGATTTTATTCCCTCTAAGTCTCTATTACGGTCTATTTTACCAAAGTTGACATCCTGAGTAATCACCAACCATAATTTATAGATAGATTGTTTAGGGTAAGCTTTTTTAAGCGTTTCAAAATATGCTGGATCAATAATGGATGCATTTACACAAGGCTCAGATGTTAACGATTTATAATTAATTATGGCTTTTTTTAAATCATCTACTCCTGTGTTTTTGCGAGCACTTACTAATACCACTCGAGTATTGAGTTCTTGCTCCATCAGTTCTATGTCTAGGGAAATGGCTTTGCGCTGCATGCGGTCTGCCATGTTGATTACTAGAATGGTAGGGATTTCTAAATCTTTTATTTGAGTAAAAAGTAGCAAGTTGCGCTTGAGGTTCTCAATATCAGACACTACTACTGCGACATCAGGAAAATCCTTAGAATTTTTATTCAGTAATGTTTCTACCACCACACTTTCATCAAGGCTAGAGGTATTTAAACTGTAAGTTCCTGGTAGGTCTAGGATATGGGCTTTTAATCCACGATCTAGTTTACAAATCCCTTCTTTTTTTTCTACGGTAATTCCTGGGTAATTCCCTACTTTCTGGTTCAGTCCAGTAAGTCTGTTGAACAAGGAGGTTTTACCTGTATTAGGATTCCCTATTAAGGATACATTAATTGATTTACCCATAACGCTCTACGATAATTTGTTGTGCAGTCTCGCGACGTATGGCTAGATAAGTTCCATTTATGTTAAGATATATAGGGTCCTGAAAAGGAGCACTTTCCATCATCACTACAGTATTACCTGGTAAGCATCCCATTTCTAGGAGTTTTAAGGGAACTTGTTCTTCATTAAAAGAAACTATAGTGGCTTTTTCACCACGTTTTAAATGTGCTATCGTATCGCTCAAAGCTTATTTAGAATAAATTTGAATAAGCAAAAGTAAGTCAAGAAATAGGAACGAAAAAATTTAGAATCCTAAACTTTTGTTGGTATTTGATTCTTATCCACTTTGAGCCTTACTGTAGTTTATGGAGTACCATCTCAAAAGTAGTTCCAGCATCTTTTTTACTTTCTGAAACTCTTATTGTTCCATTATGGTAATCTCTTATAATACGGTGTGCTAGGGATAGTCCTAAGCCCCAACCTCTTTTTTTAGTTGTAAATCCAGGAGTGAATACTTTATTCCACTGGCTTTTAGGGATTCCTTTACCGGTATCTGAAATGGTGATAAAAACTTTGTGCGCATCGGCACGTAGATAGATTTTAATGATGCCTTTTCCTTTCATGGCATCGATCCCATTTTTAATCAAGTTTTCTATCACCCAAGCATAAAGTTGCTCGTTGAGCTTTACCATTATAGGTTGACTAGGTAAGTCTACGTTAAATTCTATCAATTTAGAACTGCGAGAAGAAATATAATGAACTGCTTTATCTGTTTGATCTACTATATCCATTTGAGATAATGTAGGTATAGAACCTATTTTAGAGAAACGCTCTGTAATGGTTTGCAGTCGCTCGATGTCTTTTTCCATCTCAGTAATATAACTGGGATCTACATTTGTATCTTTTAACAGTGTAGTCCAGCCTACAAGTGAAGAAAGTGGTGTTCCTATTTGATGCGCACTTTCTTTGGCCATTCCAGCCCAGAGTTTGTTTTGTTCACTAGCTTTGGTAGAACGATAAAAAAACCAGATTAACGCACCAAAAAGCACGAGGATTAAAAGTAGTGCTAGCGGGAAATATTTCATTTTATTTATAATAGGACTATTACCGTAGTAAATGGTCTGAATAGGTTTCCCGTTAAAATTATAGACGAGTGGCTCATTTTCTTCTGCAAACTTTGTAATTAATCGCTGTATGGCGATGCTGTCATTTTTTATTTCTTCTGGAAGATTTCTTAAGGTATGTTCACCCTTTAGATTTTCTACTATCATAGGGACCGTAGTCGCATTTCCCATTACAGTAAGACCTAGTTCACCCATGTTCTCCACGTTAGTGTCTGCTCTGTTAAAATCGCTAGAGGCAATTGAAAATTCTAACATGTTTTTCTGTTCACTTTCTTTAAGCTGCTGGAAAAACTCATAGGTATTCCATAAAATAAGAGCGGTGATGACCATTGCAAAGGCAATAATGACCCATCTTAATATATTTCTATTTGCGGTAAAATTCATGAAGTACGTTAAGGGCTTTAAATATAAGGTTATTTGTGAAACGTGTTAAAAGTCGGTTTATGATTTTGTGCCGTAAAAACAGTTCTCAAAAAAACATTAGTAAACCGCTCCTTTATAAGTTGGGCCTTCAAAAAGCTTTACTAGCTTAAAAGCTGTATACTTTTTAATTTTCTCCTCTTAAAACTGCCAAAACCTGTAAGGTAGGTATCGCAATAGCTCACTTTGCCCATCTTTCCTCGTTTGAGGAAAGGTGCTGTTTTCATTTCTTAAAATATGGAGCATTGAGGTACTTGAAATACTGCTTTAAATTCAAGTTTGATTTCAAGTTCGATTAAAAACCTTACCCTTTAGTCGCTGTACTGATATGTCGCAGTGGTTGGGGAAAAGATTTCAGCTTTAAAAATTATAACTGGCTACTTGCTAAAATAGTCATTTAAAAAACGCCCTAAATTCCATACCTTTACCATCCTTAAAAAAACAAGTTGAAACTAGATCCTAAAGACATAAAAACAGCTCATTTACACGGCATTATGCTAGGTGCGGTGCAACCACGACCTATCGCATTTGCCAGTACGGTAGATGAAGATGGGAACGTGAATTTATCGCCTTATTCTTTTTTTAATGTTTTTAGCGCAAATCCGCCAGTGATGATATTTTCTCCAGCACGTCGTGTGAGAGATAATACTATTAAACATACCTTAATAAACGCTCGTGCTACTGGAGAAGTGGTTATTAATGTGGTAAATTATAACATCGTTCAGCAAATGTCATTGAGCAGTACAGAGTATGGCGCTGGTGTAGATGAGTTTGTAAAAACTGGTTTAACTGCTGTACCGTCAGACATCGTTGCGCCGCCGCGCGTGGCAGAGAGTCCTGTGCAATTTGAATGTAAAGTAAAAGAGATTGTAGAGCTAGGTCAGGAAGGTGGTGCTGGAAATTTAATCATTTGTGAAATCGTTATGGTTCACGTTAATGATGATATCCTAGACGAAGAAGGGAAAATAGATCAAGTAAAAATAGACACTGTAGCCCGCATGGGTGGTAACTGGTACTGCCGTTCTAAAGATGCCATGTTTGAGGTTCCTAAACCTTTGGCCACGCTAGGTGTAGGTGTAGATGCACTACCAGATCATGCTAGAAATAGTGATATTCTCACGGGTAACGATCTCGGTAAATTAGGAAATGTAGAAGAAGTACCGGATAGGGATGCTGTAATCGCTTTCGCGAAAGCGGAAAAATTACCACCTTTATCCATAGAAGAAAAACATCAACAAGCGCGTGAGCTTATCCTGCAAGGAAATGTAATAGACGCGTGGAAAATATTATTATTATAACATGGAAGTACAAGGAAAAATTAAAGTAATAGGCGAGACAAAAACCTTTGGCGCCAGCGGTTTTCAAAAGCGTGAACTAGTAGTTACGACTGAAGAGCAATATCCACAGCACTTAATGCTAGAATTTGTTCAAGATAAAACGAGTTTACTGGACAGTTTTCAAGTAGGAGAAGCTGTAAAAGTAGGAATTAATTTGAGAGGTCGTGAGTGGACCAGCCCGCAAAACGAGGTGAAGTATTTCAACTCAATCGTGGGATGGAGAATTGAACGTGTAGGCGCTGCTCCAGCGGCACCATCACAGGAAATACCGCCGTTTGATGAGTTTGATCCTATTTCTAACTCTAAAGATGAGGATCACGACGACTTACCTTTCTAAAACCATTTGAAAATGAGATTAGAGCATACTGATTCTCATCATTCAGATTTTAAACTTTTAGTAAAAGAACTCGATAATACTCTAGCCGTTACAGATGGTGATGATCATGCTTTTTATGACCAGTTCAATAAACTGGATCATTTGAATAACGTGATTGTAGCTTATGAAGACGGTATTCCCGTGGGCTGTGCTGCTTTAAAAAAGTATGATACTCAGTCTATGGAGATTAAGAGAATGTATACTAGAAATAATTATAGAGGTAAAGGAATAGCTTCTTCTATTTTAAACGAGCTAGAAAAATGGACTGCTGCTTTAGGTTTTAAACGCTGTATTCTTGAAACAGGTCTGAACCAGCGAGAAGCGATGGCACTTTATAAAAAGAGTGGTTATGAACTCATTAAAAATTATGGTCCTTATGCTGGTGTAGAAAACAGCTTTTGTTTTGAGAAAAAAGTATAGAATTAAAAATCCCAACCATTTCAGTTGGGATTTCTTTCTTAATAGGTTTGTCTTCATTACAAACTCAAAAAAAAGCAATGATGAAAATAAATGAGTACTGAAGACCTATCAAATATTGGTATTTTTATAATCATTTCTAAACTTAACTAACTCAAATTGTGCATATACTGAATGATCAACTCATTTTTCCGCATCCTAGCGCAGCACCAGACCATGGCTTACTGGCCATAGGTGGTGATTTGAGTATAGAAAGACTGTTGCTGGCTTATCGCTCTGGAATTTTTCCTTGGTACAGCGATGATGAACCTATATGCTGGTGGAGTCCAGATCCTAGAATGGTTTTTGATTTATCCCTAGAACAACCCATGCGTGTGTCAAAATCATTACGACAAAGCAAGCGCAATCGTGGTTATTAAGTGAGAGAAAACACTTGTTTCACTGAGGTTATGCAACAATGTGCGCAAGTAAAACGAAAGCATGAAGATGGTACATGGATTAATAATGATTTTATACAGTCTTATGGTAACTTACACACACTAGGTCATGCAAAAAGTGTAGAGGTTTTTAAAGAAGGAGTTTTAGTAGGTGGATTATATGGTATGGATCTTCCAGAAAAAGGTATCTTTTGTGGAGAATCCATGTTTGCCCTCGCGACTGATGCGAGTAAAATAGCGCTACTCCATCTAGTCAATACCTTAAAAGCAAAAAACTATAAATTCATAGATGCCCAAATTTATAACGATCATTTACATAGTTTAGGCGCTATAGAGGTCGATAGGGCTGTTTTTTTGAGTTATCTGTAAGATTCCTTACCCACTGGTGTAGTCTGTTTGAGTTATGTTATTCCTTTTGGTATTATAATTTTCGTATTATAATTGAAGTTTTAAAACGGAACAGATTTTTTATAAAGAATAGTATAATCCTAGGTTGAGAAATAACGACTTTTCTAAATCTTGGGTGTAATCTTCCCACCTATATTCAGTCACTAGTTGAATTTTCATTTTTTTAAGGATTGCGGTTCCCAGTCCTAGTGCAACACGCTGGTCATATCCAGGTTTCTTTAAGTGTTGTGCTATAAACAGTGCCTCTGCACTTGCGGTTACATACCATTCTCTTGTGTTAATAGACTCACCATTTAAAGGCATGGAGCCTGAGAAACGATAGCGCCATCTATGGGTTAAATCAGTTCCTCTTATGCGTTGATCCCATCGCAATCTATGAGCTATTTTAAGGGCATTATACTTACGGGCATGAACAAACTGTTCTGTAAAACGTAACTCTTCTGGTCGCTGGTTATCAAAAACTTCTCTATACATTACTCCAGCACCTAATTGCGTGTAAAAACCTAGATCATAGCTTGCAAACTGCGCAGCTTGCACATGTAATCCTTGCACACCATTTACAAGAATATTACGCTGCTCAATAGCCGTATTATAACTCCATCTACCATTATTATTCCATGCTAGATTTAGGGAAGGTTGTGCAATAAAATCATCCACAACTTGTGCTGTACTCATAAATGACAGCATTAAAAGAGCTAGAGTTCTAAAAAAGGATAAAGTCATATTCTAGCCTTTTTACATTTCTTTGCTTTATTAAAAAACCTTCTTTGCTGTATAACATTTCTTTACGATAGATTTTTCTGTTCTCCTTAAAGGCCACAATAAGTTCATAGTTATCAAACTCATTGTTATCTATTTGTAAAGTAATGGAAGATGGATTTTGCTCATTAATCAAGTATTGTTCCTGTACTTTTTCAATCTTATACTGCTGAGCAATTTTATGCAGTTCCTTTTTAATAAGTTCAAAGGCAACTTTTTTAATTTCTTTTTTCTTAATGTCCTTTTCTATATCTATCAAGAGTCCTAATTCATTAAACTCAGCACTATATCTGCGGCCACGGCGCTTATATTTTGCCTCATAAGATGTTAGATACCCATCGGTTTCTTTGTAATATTTGATCTGTTGATCTGTTTTAGTTATTTGAGAGAGCAGTTGAACAGCGCTCTTAGGAAAGTCTGAGGCATTTACTCGTTCTTCTTGCTCCATTTTTACTGTTTGCACCTGTTGTGCTTTTGAGAAATCTGCTTTTGCAAAAGCGAATAATAAAAATAATACAAGACTATACCTCTTCATACCGGTGACAATTAACTTCGTGATCGTTTACCATTCCAGTGGCTTGCATAAATGCATAGATTATGGTGGAGCCTACAAATTTAAAACCTCGTTTCTTTAAATCTTTAGAAATTTGGTCAGAAATTGCTGTGTTTGCTGGAGTGTCTTTATAATTTTTCCATTTGTTTTTAATGGGTTTTCCATCTACATAATCCCACATGAATTTTGAAAAACTACCATGCTCTTTCTGGATTTCTAGAAAAAGCTGGGCATTTGTAATGATAGATTTTACCTTTAATTTATTTCTTATAATCCCAGCATTGAGCAATAGCTCATCTTGTTTAGCCTGATCATAAGCAGCTATTTTATGAATATCAAACTGGTCAAGCGCGTTAAAATAATTTTGCCGTTTCTTTAAAATAGTGATCCAGCTCAAACCAGCCTGCATCGTTTCTAAAATAAGAAATTCAAACAGCGTTTGATCATCATACACGGGAACACCCCATTCTTGATCATGATATGCTTCATATATATCATCTCCTATACACCAGCCACATTTATGCTTTTCCATAAACCGAATTTAAGAACACTAGAGCAAAGTATGATCATAGGTTCCATCTTTTAACTATGAGTTCGTAATTTCTGTTTTATCTTTATCAACTATGAAAAGAATACTCCTGCTTTGTACCACGGTCTTGATCATGTCCTGTGGTTCTCAAAAAGCCATTGATCGCACTGCTGTAACACAAACTATAGATAGCTGGCACCTCGCTGCGGCACAAGCAAATTTTGATAATTACTTTAACCTTATGACCAGCGATGCTGTCTTTATAGGGACTGATGCGACTGAAAACTGGCAAATAGAAGAGTTTAAAGCCTTTTCAAAACCATACTTTGATAGAGGGAAAGCTTGGTCTTTTACATCTTTAGAACGTAACATTTACAATCATAATGGTGTCGTTTACTTTGATGAATTGCTGGACACACAAATGGGAATATGTCGCGGTAGTGGTATTTTAAAAAGGGAAGATGGAAATTATAAAATCGCTCATTACGTTTTATCCATAGCGGTTCCTAATGAAAATGTTTCTTCACTTACAGAACTCAAGAAACAATGGGATGCAGATTATGTGGAAGAATTAAAAACAAAAAACATTTCCAAACTACTTCAAGGAAAAATTCAATAAAAATTATGAAAAGAGAACTTACCTTACTATTCCTACTGTGTGTCATGTTCAGTGTTGCACAAAAACAAGCACTTACTCACGATGATTATGATTTATGGAAACGCGTGAGCACAACTAAAATATCTGATAATGGTAAAGTATCTGCTATATCTGTAGTTACATCAACTGGTGCTGGAGATGGGTATTTAGAAATCCATAATTTAGATACTGGTAGTAAAACTGCATTCTTCAATGGAGTGAGCCCACATATTTCACCAGATGAGAAATATGTCTATTTTTTGAAGAAGCCCGCTTATGAGAAATCACGCCAAGAGAAAAAAGACGACGTAAAAAAAGACAAGCAGTCTAAAAACACCTTTATGGTTTATGATGTTCAACAAGAGAAAATAGTCGACTCTGTTGGGCGAGTGAAAAAATTCTACGCATCAGATAAAACGGCTGGTTATGTTATTATAGAACATCACAAAGATTTAAAACCAGAGAAAAAAGAAATCAAGGAAACTGCAAAGGAAAAAAAGAAACGTCTTAAACGTGAAAAAAGAGAACGCAAAAAGAATAAAGGCAAAAAGAAAAAAGAAAAGCCTGATTATTTAAAAGAAGATTACCTCATCGTTTACAAGCCAGCAACAAGCTTTAAGGACACCATTACAGACATTAAAGATTATGATACTGCTGAAGAAGGAATGGCGTTTATCTACTCCCGTAAAAAAGGAAAGAACAAAAAAGATCATGGTGTATATTTTTATAATATCACTACAGAAGAGTCAAAAGAAATTCAAAGCGATTCTTGGACCTACGATAAATTGAGCATCGATAAATATGGTAAGCAAGCTGCTTATTATGTGGCAAAAGACAGTGCTGCTATCGATTCCTTGAAATATGATTTACACTTTCTAAAAAGCCTAGACACCACTCCAAAAAAAATCGCTGGAACCGATATTAATGTTGCAGCAAACTGGCAATTAACTAAAGGCCGCTCGCCTTACTTTTCAGAAAATGGAAAACGTCTCTTTTTCTATACACAACCAAGATTAGAGTACACTATAGATACCACTTTAATGGATGATGAGATTGCACAGGTAGATGTGTGGAATTATAAAGATCGTATGACCCAACCCGAGCAAAAACTTAGAAAAAGTCGATTGCAAAATAAATCTACAGAGCAATTTTATGATACGGCAACAGGTGAGATTATAAACCTTAATAGTTATGATGCAACTGGAACTTTATGGGATCGTGATCTAGAGAAAAACCTAGTCCTAATAGCAGATAATGAAAAGTACGACATAGCGCGTTCTTGGGAATATCCTTGGAGAACAGATTATTATTTACAAAATGTATTTACTGGAGAAAGAGAGTTGCTCCTTGCAAACTCAGGAAGCAGGCCGCAATTTAATCCCGCTCATACTCATGTAGTTTACTACAATTTTGATGATCGACACTGGCATAGTATTAATTTAAACACCTTGCTGGATAAGAGTCTTACACAGGGATTGGGCGTGGCTTTTCACGATGTGGATGATGATCATCCTGCTTTGCCGCCTTCTTATGGTTTTGGCGGTTTTGATAAAGAAGGAAAAGCTATTTTACAAGATAAATACGATCTATGGACGGTAGATCTAAGTACCAGTCAAGCACCTCAACGTATTACAAAAGGTCGAGAAAGTAACATCACTTATCGTACTGAAAATTTAGATCCAGAAAATCGCAGTTTAGCAACTTATCTTAATGATAAAATGTTATTGAGTAGTTTTAACCACATTACTAAGGATTCATATATACATCTATTAGGAAATGATGGTATGGAATATTTTGTAAAGCATGAAGGTTTTGATAATTCTGCTTTCGCGAAAGCGAAAAACGACAACACCTTACTCTACAGAAAATCTAACTTCCAGAACTATCCAGACGTTTATATAGCTGGAGAAAAAGGAATGGAACGTTTAACCAATATAAATCCACAACAGGACGATTTTAAATGGGGAAGCGTTGAGTTGTTTACTTGGAATGCTTATGACGGTACAAAACTAGAAGGTTTGATTTACAAGCCAGAAGATTTTGATCCAGCAAAAAAATATCCAATGATTGTATACTTCTACGAGAAGTATTCAGATCGTCTACATGGATATCGCTCTCCTCAGCCTAGTGCGAGTACGGTAAATTTTTCTTATTTAACAAGTAATGATTATCTGGTATTTGTTCCAGACATCGTTTATAAAGATGGTCATCCTGGAGAAAGTGCTTATAACTGTATCGTTTCAGGAACTGAGGCAGTTGCACAATTGGGCTATGTAGACCGTGACGCAATGGCTTTACAAGGGCAAAGTTGGGGTGGTTATCAAACGGCTTATCTAGTTACTCGCACAAACATGTATGCAGCAGCAATGGCAGGAGCACCAGTTTCAAACATGACAAGTGCTTATGGTGGGATACGCTGGGGTAGTGGTTTGAGTAGAGCATTTCAATATGAAAGAACTCAAACCCGTATCGGTAAAAACCTTTGGGAAGGATTAGATCTCTATATGGAAAACTCTCCTTTATTTCATATTCCTAAAATTGAAACACCTCTTTTAATGATGCACAATGATGAAGATGGAGCTGTTCCTTATTATCAAGGAATAGAGATGTTCATGGGAATGCGCCGTTTAAATAAGCCCGCATGGTTGCTCGTTTATAATAAAGAAGCACACAACTTGCGCAAAATGAAAAATAAAAGAGACTTATCAGTGCGCATGATGCAATTCTTTGATCACTTTTTAAAAGGTGAAGATGCTCCTGTATGGATGACTCAAGGGCTAAGTACCGACAAAAAGGGGAAACAAATGGGCTATAAACTAGACTCCAGCAGCTCCATTAAAATGTAGGAAAGTGATACGTGAACTTTAGTAAATGATAGACGAAGTACATGTTTTGTTGAAAAAAATCTAATTTTTGTCAGTTTACGTATGTATTAAGACAAAATTAAGTAGCTGTTACTGAATCGTGACACCTGCGTATTATATTGCACAACGATAAAAACATAATTATGAGATTATTCCCCTTGTTATTCTTCTTTATAGGATTATTTCTTGCGACAGCACAACCTGGCACAGATAATCCATGGATGGAGCAATTAAGAGAGCAAAAAAGTGGAGCGTTAACCTATCAAGAAATTGTGGATGCGGGAAACGCTTACTGGGCAACTCATGATAAAGACGCAAAAGGTAGTGGATACAAGCCGTTTATGAGATGGGTAAATGCTGCACAGGCTTATGTAAAAAGAGATGGAACACCACAAGGTGCTAGAGATATTGCTCAGATTCTTAACAGCCGTGATATACAAAAATCGACAGAATCTTTTAATTCAAACTGGAACCCTATAGGCCCTTTTACGGTTTTTGGAACCGGATCCTGGTCTACTGGCCAAGGTCGAGTAAATACAATTGCAGTAGACCCAATTAACCCTAATGTGTACTATNTAGGCGCTCCAGCTGGTGGAGTTTGGAAGTCTANAGATGCTGGAGTTAGTTGGACTCCATTAACAGATTTCTTCACACAAATAGGTGTAAGTGCTATAGCTATAGACCCCACAAACACTGACGTAATTTATATAGGTACAGGAGATGATGATGCAAGTGATAGCTACAGTATAGGTCTTATGAAATCTACTGATGGTGGACAAACTTGGAACTCTACAGGCTTAAGTTTTACGGGTAGTGTAGCAAATATTAGTGAGGTTTATATAGATCCTACTGATAACACTAATATTTTGGTGTCTTCAAATCAAGGGTTCTTTAGGTCTACAAATAGTGGAAATACCTTTACAAGGTCTTTTACAGGGAATGTAAAAGATATTAAGTTTAAACCTGGGTCTCCAGACACCATCTACTTAAGCACTAATAATGCTTTTTATATCTCTACAGATAATGGTATTACCTTTTCTCAACCTTCAACAGGACTGCCTGCTGGAATGAGACGTAGTGTGATAGGTGTAACTCCAGCAAATTCAAATTATGTTTATTTATTGATCATAGACAATAGTGCAAATCTAATGGGTGTTTATAGATCTACAAATAGCGGGCAATCTTTTACAAGAAGAGATAATGGAACAGATATTCTCGAAAGCGGGCAAGGTAATTTTGATTTAGCACTTGAAGTTTCTCCTACTGATGCAAACGTGGTTTATACGGGATGTTTAAATATATGGCGCTCTTTTAATGGAGGATCCTCGTTTTCAAAATTAAATTCTTGGAGCAACCCTGCGGGAAGTAGTTATACTCATGCAGATATTCATCAAATAAGACAATTTGGTAGTGATGTATTTGCAATGACTGATGGTGGTGTTTATCGCAGTGGTAATTTAGGAAACACATTTACTAACTTAACTGCTGGTGCTCAAATAGGTCAGTTTTATAGAATTGCAGTAAGTTCACAATCGAGTGCACAAATAGTAGGTGGCTTACAAGATAATGGTGGACAAACAAGAAGTGGTAATCAATGGAAAAATTTTTATGGCGCTGATGGTATGGATGGAGGAATTGATCCATTTGATAGCAATATACGATACGGATTTATTCAAAATGGCGGAGGTTTATACTTTACTGATAATGCGGGTAATAGTTTACAAGGTTCCATTAACAGACCATCTGGAGAAAGCGGTAACTGGATTACNCCATTAAAAACAGATTCCCAAGGAACAATTTATGTAGGATATACAAGACTTTACAAGGTACAAAATGGATCTTTTTCGCCGGTTTCTTTACAATTTGCAAGTAATATTGATGTGATAGAAATAGATCCGCAAAATGATAATATTATTTATTTGGCTATTAACAGTCAGTTGTATCGTAGTGTGAATGCTGGAGTTAATTTTGCTCTGGTAAGTGGATTTAATCAAGATATTGCGGCTATAGAAGTAAGTAATAGCGATAGTAATGTTGTATATGTATCAACACGCTTTTCTTTTGGGAAAGTTTATAAGAGTATTAATCAAGGTAATAGCTTTACAGACATCACTTCAAACCTACCAGACCTAGGAAAGAATACTCTAGCCAGCTTACCTTTAAGTTTGGACGGTGTCTTATTTGTAGGTACTTCAAGAGGTGTTTATAAGTATGATGATGTGAGCCAGCAGTGGTCTACTTTTAATAATAATCTGCCAAATGTTAGCGTAAGAGACCTGGAGATCAACGCAACAGATAATATTCTAACAGCTGGAACTTATGGTAGAGGAATATGGCAAACATCTGCCTTTGCAGATCCGCCAACTACAGATATTAATTTGGTAAGTATTACTACATCAAATACGATGATCTCCTGTGGTGATTCTGATGTAGATGTTCTTATTGAAAATGGCGGCACAAATAGTGTAAATAGTTTTAATGTCTCTTACTCTTTAAATGGTGGCGCTGTAGTAAGCAATAATTATGCTACTAATATTCCATCACAAGGTCAAACCACAGTCACTTTATCTGGATTAAATCTAGCCTTAGGAGTCAACGATCTAAGTGTTACCATTGACACTTTCAATGATGCATTTGCAAGTAATAATAATGATTCTATTTCCATACTTAAAAATAATATTGGTGTCGCAAATGATGTTCATCAATTTGAAAATAGAGATTTCTTAACGTTCAATGAGACTGGAGGAACTGCATTATGGGAACGAGGTGTTCCTGCAGGATCGGTGCTTAATCAAGCAGCCAGCGGAACTCAAGTTTATGGAACTAATCTAATAGGTAATCATCCTGATGACACTATAGCTTATCTATTTACAGGATGTTATGATTTAACAAGTATCACAAATCCTACCTTGCAGTTTGAAATGGCTTTTGAGTTAGAACAAGATTGGGATCTTATGTACATGGAATACAGTGTAGATGGTGGAAGTAACTGGAATGTTCTTGGTAGTTCTACTGATCCTAATTGGTACAACTCTAGTCGTAGTCCTAACGGAATTAACTGCTTTAACTGTGTAGGTGCTCAATGGACTGGTACAGATGCTACCATGAAGACATATTCTTATGATCTTACTGCTTTTAATGCCGAAAACAACATTGTATTTAGGTACGTTTTTCATTCCGATCAGTCGGTAACTGAAGAAGGCGTTATTATAGATAATGTAGTAGTAACAGGAACTCTAAGTAATGAAGATTTAAATTTAGAAAACTCTTTCAAAGTATTTCCTAACCCATCAAACGGTAACTTTACCTTATCATGGAACAGTCTCGATGATTTTGATTACAGCATTTATGATGTTTCTGGAAAGCTAATAACTTCCAGAAATAATAATTCTGGAAATCAACATACCATAGATTTAAATGGCGTGGCGCAAGGAATGTATTTCTTAAACATTACTACGGCTACTGGAACGGTTACAGAAAAACTAATTATTAAATAATCATCCAACACGAAATTTCTAAAAGCCTACAATTGTGGGCTTTTTCTTTGACAGCTAGTTAATTATAATTTAAATAGATGTTAAGGAGTGCAAACTATTATTATATTTCGTGATATTTTTTTAATAAGCGTCAACTAACCTTAATATATACCTTAAAAAATGAAATTAAAACATTCCATAATAGTCGCTTGTGCAGCAGCTATTACCATCACATCATGTGATAAAAAAGAAGAAACTTATCCTGGTCTAGACATGACAGCGATGGACACCAGTGTTTCTCCCAAAGATGACTTCTATCGTTATGTAAATGGTACCTGGATAGATTCTACAGAAATCCCTGCAGACCAAACCGTTTGGGGTGGTTTTAATAAGCTCAGAAAAGATACCGATGCAGATGTGCTCGCTATTTTAGACCGAGCAATGAATGATAAAGATCTGGACCAGTCTTCTGATCAAGCAAAAGCTGTTTTTGTCTATCAAAGCATTATGGATACTGAGGCGAGAGATAAAGCAGGTTATGAGCCACTCAAGCCTTATCTAGAGCAAATAGAAGCCATAGAATCTGTAGACGAGATTCCTGCGCTATTAGCAGACCTATCTTCAAAAGGTCTTAGAGGTTTTTACGGTTTTCGTGTAGGACCAGATGCTCAAAATACAGATATGAATGTAGCTCAAATGGGTCCTGGCGCATTAGGAATGCAACGTGAATATTATGTAGATCTAGAAGATGCTGATAATGTAGAAAAGCTAGCTGCTTATGAAAAGCACGTTACTCGCATGCTCACACTCACTGGAACAAGTGAAGAACAAGCAGCACAAGATGCAAAAACAGTAGTCGCTATTGAAACTGAAATGGCTCAACCTAGACTTGACAAAGTAGCAAGTAGAGATCCATTGAAGCGCTACAACCCTATGAGTATGGAAGAGTTCAAATCTCTTGTTCCTGCAATAGATTGGGAAGATTATTTTGATGAACTTGATGTTAAAGAGTTTGATACAATTATTGTTTCTCAACCAGAATATATGACCGCTCTTAACAATATGTGGAATAATAGCAATTTAGAGGCTATGAAAACCTACATGCGCTGGACGATGATCAATAGTGCCTCAAACCTTTTATCTACAGAGATAGAAGATGCAAACTGGGATTTCTATAGCAAAACCATGCGCGGTGCAAAAGAGCAACGACCACGCGATGAACGAGCGCTTGGAGCTGTAAATGGATCTTTAGGGGAAGCGCTAGGGCAACTTTATGTAAGTGAAAAATTCCCTGCAGAGGCAAAAGCCAAAGCCAAAGGAATGATCGAGTACGTAAAAAAAGCATATGAAGTGCGCATTAACGGACTTGAATGGATGAGCCCAGAAACTAAGACCAAAGCTATTGAAAAGCTTAACGGTATGACCATTAAAATAGGCTATCCAGATAAGTGGAAAGACTATTCTGAAATGGAAATTAAAAGCCCAGCAAATGGTGGAACCTTATTTGATAATATGCTCGCCGTTCAAGAATGGAATTACCGCGATAACCTAGAAAAATTAGGTAAGCAAGTAGATAAAACCGAGTGGTTCATGTCTCCACAAACGGTAAATGCTTATTACAATCCATATTATAATGAGATTGTTTTCCCAGCAGCCATTTTACAATCACCATTCTATGACTACAAGGCAGATGCTGCTTTTAACTTCGGAGGAATGGGCGCTGTGATAGGGCATGAAATCTCTCATGGTTTTGATGATAGCGGTGCAAAATTTGACGCTGATGGAAACATGACCAACTGGTGGACAGATAATGATAAAACCCAATTTGAAACACTCGGTAAAGACCTTGCTAACCAGTACAGCGCTATAGAAGTATTGCCAGGCGTTAATATCAACGGAGAATTTACCTTGGGAGAAAACATAGGTGATTTAGGTGGAGTAAATGCCGCATATGACGCTCACCAGTTATGGATGGAAGATAAAGGTCGCCCTGGAGACATCGATGGATTTACACCAGAACAGCGATTTTTCTTAAGCTGGGCAACGGTATGGCGCACAAAAATGCGAGAAGAGGCTCTTAAACAACGTATCAAAGGAGACACGCACTCGCCAGGTATGTATCGCGGTTATGTGCCGCTTCAAAATATAGATGCTTTTTATGATGCATTTGAAATCACAGAAATGGACGGTATGTACATAGAACCAGAAAAACGTATTAAAATCTGGTAATTACCTACTCATAAATCTAAAGGCTTTCTTAATAGAGAGCCTTTTTTATACAGTTCTATTATCTTTAGACCAGCAATAAATCCCATATTATGAAAAATGTATTACTCCTAGCATTAGTGGTGTTAGGTTCCGCTTTCGCGAAAGCGCAATCACTAACAGCCGAAGACTACATAAAGGCAAACTACACAAAAACCATCCACCAGATAGAGATGCGTGATGGAGTCAAACTATACACGCACGTTTACAGCCCTAAAGACACCTCAAAGGAATATCCCATTATGATGCAACGCACTTGTTACAGCGTGCGACCTTATGGAGAAAACACTTATCCTAAAAGACTGGGCCCTAACGAGATACTTATGAAAGAAGGTTATATTTTTGTCTATCAAGACGTGCGCGGTAGATGGATGAGTGAAGGAGATTTTGATAACATGCGACCTAATATCCCTGGAAATGATGTTAATAATAAACATGATATAGACGAAAGTTCAGATACTTATGACACCATAGAATGGTTGATTAATAACGTTCCAAATAACAACAGGAAAGTAGGGCAATGGGGAATATCTTATCCAGGATTCTACACCGCAGCAGCACTGCCAGATGCACATCCAGCACTAGTTGCCAGTTCACCTCAAGCACCTATAGGTGATTTTTTCTTTGATGATTTTCATCACATGGGAGCAACCTTGCAAAGTTACATATTTGCATATCCAGTGTTTGGACATCAAACAGAGCCTACCACAAAAAGCTGGTATAATGATAAATGGGACAAACTAAGAGCTGCAGGCAGCATGACCGACTCTTATAAATTCAATCTCGAGTTAGGTCCACTAAAAAATGTAACCGAAAATATTTATCCCGATAATTTTTTCTGGAAAGATGTTGCTACGCATCCTAATTATGACGAGTTCTGGCAAAAACGTGCTATCATTAATCATTATCAAAATGTCGATCATGCCGTAATGACCGTAGGTGGCTGGTTTGATGCTGAGGATTTATACGGACCACTTAATATCTATAAAACGGTAGAACGCAATAATCCAGATAATAAGAATAATACCATTGTTATGGGACCATGGAGTCATGGGAACTGGGCACGTGAACCAGGTAAGCAAATGGTAAATCACATCCACTTTGGAGATAACCTTTCTACTTTTTATCATCGTGAAATAGAAACACCATTCTTTGAACATCATTTAAAAGGAGAAAAAAACCCGCAATTACCAGAGGCTTATATGTTTGACACGGGATTAAAGCAATGGGAAAAGTTTATGCAGTGGCCACCACAGCAAGAGGAGATTGTTTTTAGTTTTAGTAATGATGGTAAATTATTAATCAATAAAAAGTCCGACCAAAACGCAAGGTTTTCCTATACTAGTGATCCTTCAAAACCAGTTCCATTTAGAAGTGAGATTACACCAGTAACTTTTACACCTAGAGCTTATATGACCGATGACCAGCGCCATGCTAGTAGAAGGCCCGATGTGCTTACCTTTCAGACAGATATCCTTACTGAAGAAACCAGACTTGCTGGAGAAATACAAGCAAATCTTGAAGTAATGCTCAAAGGTATTACTGATGCAGATTTTATTGTCAAAATCATAGACGTCTATCCAGATGATATGAAAAATGAGGAGCACACACCAGAACACGTAACTCTAGCTGGATATCAACAACTCGTGCGTGCTGAAACTTTTAGAGGCCGCTTTAGAAATGACTTCTCAAAACCAGAACCGTTTAAAGAAGGAAAGAAAACTGAAGTGAACTTCCCACTACAAGATGTGTTGCATACATTTAAAAAGGGACATCGCATCATGATTCAAATACATAGCACTTGGTTCCCATACATAGACCGCAATCCACAGAAATATGTAGATAACATATTTGAGGCAAGTAAAGGTGACTTCACCACAGGACAGGTGACTATTACTGGAGCAAGCACAGTGCGTGTAGGCGATTATAATGGAATTGAAGAGCAATTACCACAACTAGGTGAATAATGAGAACTGTAAAAGACATTTTTACAGATAATGAAGATTTACTGCAAGAGCCGCCCATCCAGCAACTGGTTAATGAGTATGAACAGGTATGTGATGAATTAATAGATCACAAGCAAGTTAGTGAGTTTTCAAAAGAAAAGGAACTGAAGGAGCTCACACGGCAAATTTTAAATTCTATTAAAATAGAGCTGCAACGTGATGAAAACGCGATACGTTTTCAAGAAACAGATCGCGTGGATTTTAAAACTGCAGTTACAAATTTAAAATCTTACATACACCAGTACTGTAAGGATTATAGTATTTATTTGTAATACCAAAAGGAATAATTAAATAGTCTAAAGATTTTTAATTTAAATTTTAGAGTGTGAGGCAAAAAACACAGGCATAGCATTAGCTACGGTGAGTAATTTTAACGCAGCAATCTGGAATTTAAACAGAAATATTGGACTATTTAATTGTTGTTTTTGGTATAATACCAAGTGCTATAAGTAATAAGAGAAAATAAATCAGGTTTATATAAAAAAAGCCCTTTCAATTTGAAAGGGCTTTTGAATACAAAAAAATATGACTTTAATTACTGTACAACTCTTACGTTTACAGCATTCATTCCTTTTTTTCCTTCTTTTTCTTCATACTCAACTTTGTCACCTTCTCTTACCTCATCGATAAGTCCAGTTACGTGTACGAAGCAGTCGTTTTCTGTGCCATCTTCAACGATAAATCCAAATCCTTTAGACTCATTGAAAAATTTTACGGTACCTTGTTTCATTGTAAAAAATATAATAATTAATAGACTACAAAGTTATATGGAATATCTATTCTAAGTGATTAATTATCAGTTTATTTTATTTTTTCAGCATTTACAGGGTTTGTGAGCTTACTTAGGTGCTCCTTTTAAGTAGATATGACTGCCTTTTACTGCGCGATCATACATGATTATACTGCCTGCAACGGCGACATTTAGACTTTTAGGAGTATTGAACTTTACGAGATGATGTGATCTATGGATCGCCTCATTAGTAAGTCCATGGTCCTCAGCGCCTAATAAATAAACACAGTTACGAGGATGTTTAAAGTTTGCGAGTTCTGTCGCTTTTTCATCAAGCTCTATTCCTATGATCATAGCACCTTTAGGTAAATGAGTATAAAACTCTTCAAAGGTTTTATAGTGGAAATAGGGTATTGCTTTTACAATATCATGAGTGTCACAAGCTTGCTTTGCATAACGATGACCTATGGTAAAAATAAAGCTCGCACCAAAATTTTGTGCACTACGCCATAAAACACCCAGATTTTCTGGAGTTTTCCCGTGCTGAATTCCTATCCCAAAATATCCAGGTTCTAATGGATCTAATTTCATTTTTATAAAGTCTTTTGAGTTGCTTCCAGCAATATCATCGCTAGGCGCAGTTTTCCATAACTGTACCTTTCATTAAAATGTTCAAAAATAGGTTTAAGCGCACCTTCTTTTTGATAGTTATTATACTGGCTCTCTATTTCTTTTAACTCTTCTGGTGTGATTTGTGCTTTTATATCTACATCTTGATGGCTCGCATATCGTTTCCCTAAATGAGCAAGAATAGTATCTGCTTTGAGTTCTCTTATTTGAGCTATTTCATCTATAGTTTTTCCATCCCAGTACATTTGTATACTTTCAAGAACCGTATCTTTTTTAGGGCCTGTTTTTTTCTTTTTAGGCTTAGGAAGTTCTAGTCGATAAACAAAATCACCTTCACGCATCATTTTAAAACCTTCAGTAAGCTTTAAGAAGCTTGCTCCATAGTTTTCTAGTTTGTGTTTTCCTACTCCAGTGATATCTTCAAACTCATCAGAGGTTAGAGGTATTCTACTCGCTATATCTTTTAAGGTAGTATCACTAAAAACCATGTAAGGAGCTAGATTTTCTTTACTAGCTATTTGGGTTCTCAACTTGCGCAATCCAGCATAGAGCTCTTTGTTAATAGTGCTAGGTAGTGCTTCTTGAGTGGCTTGAGCATTACGGGCAGCAAGTTCCTCAGGTTTAGGGATTACAGCGAGTTGAACCGGTTGTTTTTCAAATAATACCGCATGTGCCTGTGGTGTTAATTTGAGTTTGTTAAATTCATGAAAAGCTATTTCTAGCAATCCTTGATTGATCATTTGAATAATATATTGCTGCCAGTTGCTCCAGGAGATGTCACGTCCAGCACCATAGGTTTTTATACTATTAAAACCACTATCTAAAACTGTAGAGTTTTGTGCGCCGCGCAATACATCGATCAGTAAATTAAGTGATGCGTTTTCCTTCATTCTATAAACGGCACTTAGGGCTTTTTGAGCGATTAAGGTGGCGTTAAAAAAGTCTGGTTTATTCAAGCATACATCGCAATTACCGCAATCTTTTTCTAGATATTCATTAAAATAAGATAAAAGCATGCGACGGCGACAGGTTAGTGCCTCAGCAAACTGTTTCATGCGCTCCAGTTTAGCAATTTGCACCTCGCTGTTACCACTACCTTCAGCAAAATTGCGCAGTTGAATTACATCAGCATAGCTATGGAAAAGAAGCGCTTGAGAATCGATTCCATCACGCCCAGCACGCCCTATTTCTTGATAGTATCCTTCTATGTTTTTAGGCATGTTATAATGAATCACAAACCGCACGTTAGATTTGTCTATTCCCATCCCAAAGGCTATGGTCGCACATACTATTTTTATTTCGTCTTTAATGAATTGTTCTTGTACGCTTTCGCGAAAGCTATGTTCCAATCCAGCATGGTAAGCGGCAACAGAGTATCCCTGACTGGCGAGCTTTTCTGCCAGTTTTTCACAGGATTTCCTACTCAAGCAGTAAATAATACCAGATTCTTCCTTGTACTTTTTAAGAAACTGTCGCACCTGAGCCAGTCTATTATTACCAGGTCGTACTTCTAGTGTCAAGTTAGGCCTGTCAAAGGAAGCTACATATTCCTGTGCATGGGAAATGGTGAGTTGTGCTTTAATATCTGCTCGAGTGGCACGGTCTGCGGTGGCAGTAAGCGCTATCATGCTAGCTTGTGTGAAGGATTTTTTAAGATAAGCCAGTTGCGTGTATGCTGGTCTAAAATCATGTCCCCATGTAGAGATACAGTGCGCCTCATCTACGGCGATAAGGGAAATATCATTAGGTTGTAAGTGGTTTAATAACAGTTGTATGCTCTCTGGTGCGACATAGAGTAGTTTAAGTTTTTTTGCCTTTAAAAGATCCAGCATTTCTTGCTGCTCTGTGCCTACTTGTGAACTGTTAAAATAGGCTGCGGTGATCCCATTTGCTCTAAGCGCATCTACTTGATCTTTCATTAAGGCGATCAGAGGTGAGATGACCAGTGTGATTCCATCCAGTATTAATGATGGTAACTGAAAACACATAGATTTCCCTCCACCAGTAGGCATGACGACCATGAGGTCTTTCTTGCTTAATACGTCGTCTATGATTTGTTCTTGAAGCGGTCTAAAACTATCATAACCGAAATGCTTTTTAAGTAAGTCGTGTTTATTCATCTTAAATTAGTTTGTATGGCGTGTAAATGCTTTAAAGAAGTCAAATTTATTCTATTTTAGTCTTTCATACAATTGAAGCATACCTACCATGAAGATTTTCCTAATGATACTTTCTATGTTTTTTACGGTTTTGAGCCATGCACAGGCTCTAAACGATTATAAATATGTCATCGTTGATAATCAATATGAGTTCCAGAATGTGGCAAATGAATACCGTTTAAATGAAATGATGGTTTTTGAAATTAATAAAAGAGGTCTTGAGGCTTTTACTAACACAAGTGTTTTACCTAAAAACCTAAACGTAGGTACATGTAACGCCCTAGGCTTGAAAGTGATTACTAGTAAGGGCTTGCGTATTAAAATGCTGTTTGAGTTTGTGAATTGTGATGGGGAAACTGTATTCACAACTAAAGAAGGAATAGGACGTACTAAGGATTTTGAAAAGGCTTATCGAGAAGCAGTAAGAGATGCGATGAGCTCTCTGGATGAGTTTAATTATGTTTATAAAAAGCCTGCGGCTATAGAACCTCAAACTATTCTGTCACAACCTATAAATCCAAGTCCTGATGTCCCTGCTCAAGTATTAAGTGGAACACCTAGCCATGCTGGCTCTAAAGAGAAAAAGGATGAACTGAAAGCTGATGTGTCACCAGAACCAGAGTTTGTAGAGCTAGTTATAGATGATACCTACCTTACTCATTCTAAAGAATACAAAATCCAATCTGTAGATCTAGGATTCAATATCTATAAAAACAACAGCCTTATCGGAACTCTTAAAAAGAGTCAATCAGGTTGTTATCTTGTAGTTACAACAGAGTTTATAGGAATAGGGTATGAAAAAGATAGTGATATAATTATAGAATATGATAAAAACGGAACGCAGTTTTTAGTATTCAAAAAGGCTGAATGATCTATAATTCAACTTTTCTAAAAACAGACTTAGCCGTACATTTATAAAGAAATATATAAATTAAACGTGCTTTCCTATCTCAAAACCATGTTTTCCTAAATAGTGCTCGCCACTATCTATAGCATCTTTTTCTAAGGTAGTTCCCATAGAATCATTCCATCTATTTAAGTAGCCAAATAGTGATATCACACCTAGCATTTCTACAATCTCACCTTCATTCCAGTGCTGGTGTAATCTGGTTTCAATTTCTTCATTTACAGTATTAGGAACTTGACTTGCCGCTAGAGAGAAATCTAGAGCTGCTCGTTCAGCATCACTAAAAGCTGTATGTGTGCGGTAATCCCAAATATTATCGAGCTGTTCTTGATTTGCACCATAACGCTCTGCAGCTCTTATAGCATGCGCTTGACAGTATCTACATCCTGTTGCATTACTAGAAACCCAAGCAATCATTCTTTTAAGTGCGCTCGTGACTCGACCTTCATTTGCCATAACGGCTTTATTTAAGTTGATAAAAGCTTTAGAAATGGCTGGTCTGTGCTGCATGGTTAGTACAGAATTAGGACAAAAACCTAGAGTTTCATTAAAAAAGGCAGCAAGATCTGCTGTTTCTGGATCGTGAGAGGCATCTAGTGGTCTGATTAACGGCATGTATTTTCTTTAGAATAAAAATATACAATTTTAAGCGTACTCTTTTATTCAATCTTACTTCCTTTTAATAAATTTGATCACTGAGTTATTAAGTTGTTGAATTATTTGTTATGAAAGAGAAGATACTAAATCCTTTACGGTTCATGGTTTTATTATGTATAACCATAGGGAATGCGCAAAACAGCGTTTCATTTGAACAGCAACACAGTTATTATATCAATGGAGGATCTTTAATTTATGGAAATAATATTTTAAGTAAACACGAGGAGAAACCATTTCATACCGCAAATGGAATCAATGATAATACTAAAATGACTTATGTAGACATAGATAAGGATCCGACCACTTTTTCTTCTAGTGCGGTACAAATAGATGTTCCTGAAAATTCTACCATTATTAATGCTACTTTATACTGGGCAGGTACTTATCCTGGAGCAACTGGTAAAAAGAAAAGAAAAGGGAAAAGGCTTGATTATGTAATCGTAGATGAGGTAGATCAAGATATCTCAAAAGTGAAGATTAAAATAAATAAAGGTGAATATAGAGATGTTTCTGGACAAGTAATTTTTAATGCCTCAAACGCTACTGATGAAGTATTGATTTCTAATAAACCCTATGTCTGTAAAGCCGATGTTACGGAACTCATGGCTAGTGATGCACTCCTGGATAAGGTAACCGTTGCAAATGTGCCAGCTGCTTTAGGATACATAAATGGTGGTAGTACCGCAGGCTGGTTACTTTTTATAGCTTATGAAAATCCTAATAGTCTTCCTCATTTTATTACCTTATATGATGGTTTTGAATTTGTAAAAGACCAGAAGGTTGCTATAAGTATTAAGGACTTTAAGTCTGCACAAGTTAATGATGTGTCTTCAAGAATTACTATAGCTGCAATGGATGGCGATAGCCCACTTAAAAGAGATAATGTGCAAATTTATAATCCTAAATCTAGAAAAAGCGCCTTTCTATCTTCTAGCACAAGATCTCAAACTAATTTTTTTAACAGCAGCATAGATGAAAATAAAGAAGCAAAGGAGAAAAGATTTCCATACAGTAGAAATACCTTAGGTTTTGATATTGCACAGGTAAATGTTACAGATAAAAAAGGACTTGTGCTACCTAAGAATACAGAGAATATTGAAATACAATATGCCACTAAGGCCGATAGTTTTTATGTGTTCTTTACGGCTTTTCAAACGCAAATTGATCAAGAGTTTTTAGAGCAAAAGGATCGGGAGAAAAACGCTCAATTAGTCGTGAAACCTGTAGTGGATCCACCTGTTAATGTTTCTCAAGTCACCACTGAAACACCTCAAGTAGATGAACTGAACCCAAAAGTTGAAAAAGCCGTTCAAAAAGATATAGTAAATGAAACCCCTGTAAAACAGCCTGCCGTTAAAGAAGAAGTTGTGGTTAAAGAAAATACTGAAAAGGTATCTGAAAATAAAGTGGTAACATTTGAAGAGACTGACACATCTTCTATCAGGTATTACATTATAACAAATGTGTTTTCTAATAGCGATAATGCTATTAAATGGATGCAGGTACTAGAACGTGAAGGGTTTTATCCAGACTCCTTCATTCATCCTGAGAACGGTTTAGAATATGTCTTTATCGCTTCTAGCGAAAGTGCGTTTTTGCTTAGAGACGCATTAGATAAAGCTAGAGAAAATCCCTTGCTTAAAAAGGCATGGGTTAAAAAAATGGAGTAATATTGCTCTATGCGCTGGACCTTAAAACCATCACCTGATTTAAAAAAACAAGAGCAACTGGCTCAAGAACTCGGTATAGACCCTTTTCTTGCTGGGTTACTCGTGCAGCGTGGTATAGACGCTTTTGCGAAAGCGAAGTCCTTTTTCAGACCTGATTTAAATGAACTACATGATCCATTCTTAATGAAAGATATGGACCTGGCTGTAAAACGTATCCAAGAAGCGATAGGAAATAATGAAAATATCCTTGTTTATGGTGATTATGATGTGGACGGCACGACCAGCGTGGCACTCATGTCTACCTTTGTGCTTAGTTTTTATGACCGTGTAGCGACTTATATTCCAGATCGTTATGAAGAAGGTTATGGAGTGAGCTATCAAGGAATAGACTTTGCTGCTGATAATGATTTCTCGCTCATCATAGCCCTAGATTGTGGTGTTAAAGCGATTGATAAAGTAGATTATGCAGNTCAAAAAANCATAGATTTTATTATTTGTGATCATCACAGACCTGGGAAACATTTACCAGCGGCTGTCGCGGTACTTGATCCTAAACGTCCAGATTGTGATTATCCTTTTGACGAGTTATGTGGTTGTGGTGTAGGTTTTAAATTATGTCAAGCACTGGTAGAGGTAAATGATTGGGATTTTGAAATACTGATTCCATATCTAGACCTGGTCGCAACAGCCATAGGTGCAGACATAGTTCCTATCATAGGCGAAAATAGAATTCTAGCCTACCATGGTTTAAACGTTATAAATACCAGTCCGCGTGCTGGTTTTAAGGCCATTATTCATCAATTAAAGAAAGATGTCCTTACCATTACTGATGTAGTTTTTATTATCGCTCCACGCATTAACGCCGCTGGTAGAATGAAACACGCCTTACACGCGGTAGAATTAATGGTTACTGAGGATTTTGAAGAGGCACAACGTATAGCTATAGAAATAGAAGCTTTTAACGCAGATCGCCGTGAGGCAGATTCTTCTATAACCATGGAAGCTAAGGAGTTAATCGTTGCTAGTAAAGAAGAGGATCGCTTTACAACTGTTGTATATCATGAAAGCTGGCACAAAGGCGTGATAGGAATTGTAGCCTCTCGATTAATAGAAACCTATTATAGACCTACTTTAGTATTTACTAAAAGTGGTGATTATCTAGCAGCCAGTGCGCGCAGTGTTTCTGGATTTGATGTGTATAATGCGCTCGAGCAATGTTCAGAATTTATAGAGCAATTTGGCGGTCATAAATATGCAGCTGGTTTAACTATAAAACCAGAGAATTATGAAAAATTAAAAAACAGATTTGAAGAAGTAGTTTGCGCAACCATTGAAAACCAGCACTTGACACCAGAGATTAAGATAGATGCTGTTTTACCTCTAGAGGCTATTACACCTAAGTTTTACCGCATTTTAAAGCAAATGGCGCCTTATGGTCCGGGAAATATGCGACCGGTTTTTATGACTGAAAAAGTACTCGATACCGGTTATGGAAAATGTGTAGGTAAAACCGAAGACCACCTTAAAATAAAAGTGGTAAAAAAGCAAAAAGATCGCAATGGTATAGACGCCATAGGTTTTAATCTAGGGAGTAAAAGTGAACTCGTAAAGGAAGGTAATCCATTTGATATAGCCTATACCGTTAATGAAAATGAATGGAATGGAAATGTGAGTTTACAACTTGTATTAAAAGATTTAAAAGACTAAAATTCTATAATTTGTTTTAAATCATCTAGTCGCAATGGTTTTACATGCAAACTAAGAACTGCTTTTGTGTTTTGGAACCTTTTTATGTCTTGAGCATCATACTGTTCACTACTCATGTGAAACTTAAGACTTTTATTCAGTTTTGACATTTGTGACACAAGGCTCCAGCCATCTACAGCTTTTGTTTTATTTTCTGTAATTATATGAATAGAGCTATTTGAATCTAGGCCTTTTAGGGTGTTTAGTTGATCTATAGCTTCCTCATTATTAGAGAAAATGAAAACATCATTAGACAACTCATTAATTTCTAACATAGTTTTTAAGACATAACAATCTATAGGGTTATCGTCGATGATCCAGATTTGTGGTGGTAACATAAGACTATCTTTAGAAGAGATAAATCTCATATTATTATGATTGGTTTAATAAATAACAGTTTGAAAACGAATTTAATACGTTTAAAAGATGATTTTCTCGATAAAATGATGGGAAAACGAGCCTTTAATTTTAGGATAAGCTCATGTTATGAATTTTAGGTATTAGAATTTTACTAATTTAAAATCTTCTCCATCAAACACACCATAGGTATAATCACTGATCCAGTCACCTAAATTGAAATAAGTAGATTGCTCATTTAGTTTTATTTCCATGGGCATGTGCCTGTGGCCAAAAATAAAGAAGTCATAGTGCTCTTGCTCCAGTTTACGTTTTGCATATTGAGCCAGCCACTCGTTTTCTTCACCTAAGAATTTAGCATCTTCCTCACCTGAAATAAGCTTGTTTTTAACAGATAAATACCTGGCGATTCCTATTCCTATATCGGGATGTAGCCATTTAAAACACCACTGAAAGAAAGGACTTGTAAAAACCTTCTTCATGCGTTTATATCCTTTATCTCCAGGACCTTTTCCATCGCCATGGCCTATAAAGAATTTTTTATCATTGAACTCAAATGTTTGAGGTTTATGAAAAACGGGAATACCGAGCTCTTCTTCAAAGTAACCAAACATCCACAAGTCATGGTTCCCTACAAAAAAATAAATAGGAATACCGCTATCGGCGATCTCAGCAAGTTTGCCTAGAACGCGCACTTGGTTTTTAGGTACGACATGTTTGTACTCAAACCAGAAATCAAATAAATCTCCCAGTAAAAAAATAGCTGCCGCGTCTTTCTTTACGGTATCTAGCCAGTCTAGAAATTTACGTTCTCTAGGCTTGCTTAACTCCTGGGTAGGAGCACCTAAATGATTATCGCTTGAAAAATAGATCTTCTTGCCTTGTGGAATTTGCATGTGGACAAAGATAGTATTCTTAACAGTATTAAACATCTTGAACTAACAGCCTCTTAACTTCTTCTTATATTTACTAGGTTTGCCGGTGCTTGTTAAATTTACTTTCATAGATTTTTATGATGAAAATGATCAGCCTAGAGGTGGAACGTTTACTACATATGCTGTAAGCTCACAAATCAAACTTTAAATGGATCGCAACGCTTATCTAGCTTATTAAGAAACCTTGTAAATATTGAAAAATCTAACTCATGAGAACTATTGCTATAGGAGACATACATGGAGGTTTTAAAGCCCTAAAACAACTCATTGAAAAAATAAAACTAAGAGATGACGACCAGCTCATTTTTCTAGGTGATTATATAGATGGCTGGTCAGAAAGTTATGAGGTTATCGATTTTCTAATTTCGCTTTCGCGAAAGCGTCTTGAAAACAACCTCACTGCACCCATTTATCTAAGAGGTAACCACGATGAGCTTTTTCTCAATTATTTAACTACCAAAGAACAAAACGATATGTGGTTGTTCCATGGAGGACAAAGCACTATCAATAATTATAAAAACAGGTCTGAAGCAGAATTTCAAAAACACTTAGATTTCTTTAAAAACGGTTTAAGGAATTACCATATCGATAATAATAACAACGGTTTTTTTCATGCAGGATTTCACAATCTTAAAGGTCCAGAATACGAGTATTATGATAACATGCCATACTGGGACCGTACATTATGGGAACTTGCACTATGTCTAGACCCAAATTTAACTCCAGATAACGATCGGTATCCTAATAGATTAAAACTGTATAAAGAGATATTTATAGGTCACACACCTACATCGCGATTAGGGAAACATGAGCCTATTAATGCAGTAAACGTTTGGAATATCGATACCGCAGCAGCTTATAGAGGACCACTTACCGCTATATGTGTAGAGACTAAAGAAATCTGGCAAAGCGATCCAGTTCATACCTTTTATCCTCAGGAGAATGGGCGGAATTAGTATTGGGTTATTTTCAAATATACTTTTTTGCGCAAGCAAAATCTTCCAAAAATTCATTAACTTGATACCAACTTTAAAAGCAAATTTCCATGAGTCTATTTAATAAAATAAAAGAGAAATTAAGTCACGAGTTTATAGACATAGTCGAGTGGCTGGATTATACAGATGATACCATTGCACACCGTTTTGAAAGGTACCAGAACGAGATTAAAAACGGCGCAAAACTCATCGTACGTGAAGGACAAACGGCCGTTTTTATTAACGAAGGACAACTCGCAGATGTTTTTACTCCAGGAACCTATGACTTAACGACTCAAAACTTACCCATTCTTTCAACCCTTAAAGGCTGGAAATATGGTTTTAATTCGCCTTTTAAGGCTGAGGTTTATTTTGTAAACACACACTTATTTACTGATGAAAAATGGGGTACTAAAAACCCGATTACCTTAAATGATGATCGTTTTGGGCTGGTAGAAATAAGAGCTTTTGGTACTTACGCATTTAAAATAGCAGATCCTGGAAAGTTCATCATAGACATCGTAGGAACTGATAATAATTTCACCAACTTTGAGATTAACGAGCATCTTAAAAGTCTTATCGCTACACGTTTTACAGATACGGTAGGAGAGGCAAATTTACCTATTGAACTCTATGCAGCAAACACTACAGAGCTGTCAGAAACCTGTCAAGAGGTGATGCAACCAGAATTTATGGGCGTGGGAATCTCGCTGGAGCGTTTCTATATAGAAAACGTATCGATGCCCGAGGAACTTAAAAAAGAAATTTTTGAGTATAGCCGTATTGATAAGTTAGACTTAGATAAGCTTACTAAATTTAAAACCGCCAAAGCCATAGAAGCAGCTGCCTTAAATGAAGGTGGAACCGCTGGTGCTGGAATGGGAATGGGAATGGGATTTGTCCTGGCACAACAAATGGGTGGAATGATGTCCCCACAAATGGGTGGACAGCAGGCCATGCAACAACAACAAGCAGCAGGAGCTATGCCACCACCTATGCCACAAGCGGTTCAGTATTATTATGCATTAAACGGCACGCAAGCTGGACCAGTAGGTTTTGCGCAGTTACAGTCCTTATTTGCCAGTCGTTCTATTAACAAAGAAACTCTAGTGTGGAAAGCTGGTATGGATGGCTGGAAAGCTTTAAAAGATGTAGAAGAATTAAAAGGGTTTTTAGGAAGTAATACGCCGCCACCGCTACCATAATTTTCAATTCTGAATCTGCGTAGCAGATTATCAATTTTTTAATTACCGATTTCTAGTACTTTTCATTAATTTTTAATTGGTAATTAAGAATATGCTTTGAGCAACAAAGCGAGAATAGGCAATTTATTGAAACTAAAAATCCGTTGGAGGAAATAACAAATTCTGAACGTAAAAAATCCTGTGTCAATTGTGGCGCAGAGCTTACCTATGAACCTGGTACAGATTTAATCACCTGTGATTACTGCGGCTATAAAGAGGAGATTGAACAAAGCGAGCAATCCTTTGAAGAACTAGAACTGCATAAGTATCTGGATAAAATGGGTGCGCAGTCTCATTCTATGGAGATCTCTATGCTCCACTGTAAAAATTGCGGTGCAAACCAGCATGTGGAAGAAAGTTATAAATCATTGCATTGTGTCTATTGTACCATGCCTTTAATTATAGAGGATAGCTATCAGGAAGATTGGATCTTGCCTGGTGCTGTGCTACCTTTTCAGCTGGACCAGAAAAAGGCACATCAGGTTTTTAAAAAATGGGTAGATGGATTATGGTGGGCACCTAATAATTTACAGCGCGCCACGATAAGCCCTGAATATACTAAAGGGCTTTATGTTCCTTACTGGACCTTTGACGCACAGCTCGTTGCTGACTATACTGGACAGCGCGGTGATTACTATTATGTAAATAAAACGGTAGGAACTGGTAAAAATAGAAGAACCGTAAGAGAACGGAGAACAGACTGGTCACCAGCATCAGGTACTATTAAAGGTTTTGTAGATGACACCTTAGTAAAGGCGACTCAACAGCATGGCAGTCAGATACCGCAAGCTGTGAGCCACTGGAATTTGAAAGAGTTGAAGAATTTTGATACTAAATATCTTGCGGGATATGTTACAGAAAAATACACCATCACATTGAAAGATGGTCACATCGCTGCAAATAAAAAGGCAGAAGAAATCGCTCAAAACTGGATAAGGCGTGATATAGGTGGTGACACACAGCGTATCTCTTCTATGGATATGCGACTTTCACAAGAAACTTTTAAGCACATTTTGCTACCCGTTTACATTAGTTCTTATTCTTTTAAAGGGTCTAAATATAATTTTTATGTGAATGGGCAAACTGGTGCGATTCATGGCAGCCGTCCCTATTCATTTTGGAAAATCTTCTTAGCGATTCTTTCAGGAATCCTTTTGATAGTCTTAATTACTTATCTGTCTCAGTTTATGGGTTAGGTAGTATACGCTTTCGCGAAAGCATATACAAAAGGCCATCTATTTCCAGTACATTTAAAATGAGTATAATACCAAATTGAATTTATAATACCTTGATAAAGCGTTTAAGTTTATCATTTTTCCTCGTCAAATGATGATCTAACGTTGTTTACACATATTTATAATTGCGCTCTACAACACGGTAAATTATTTTAAGAAAAGTAATGTGTTATTAAATTGAAAAAAGGTTAATACTGCTATAAGCGGTATTAACCTTTTTTTTATTTTAAGAGAACGAAGAGGTTCTCTAAAGCATTTTTATGACTTATTCTTTTATGAATTTATAAGTTTTACCATTCTCTAATTTTAAGAAGTAAACACCATCAGTGAAGTTTTCCACATCTATAGATTCATTTTGAGAAATCGTTCCTTCTATAACTTGAGCGCCTAATACATTATAAACACTAAAGTTTACAGCCTCATTTAATCCAGTGATTTGAATCATGTCTGAAGTAGGATTAGGGTAAAGTTTTAATTCATTTAAAGCATTTATATCATCATGAGATAAAGTAGATTGTATGTTAATATCATCTAGCCATAAGTTGTTACCATATCCTGACGTTCCTCTAAAGCGTAAAATAAGATCATTAGTGTTATCATAAGCACTTAAGTCTACGTTATTACTTCTCCAATCACCTGCCACTGATGGTATATATTGAGTAGTT
>P_2C_Liq_1_UnCtyDRAFT_1000115_pt1 | contig 32988 bp, 31 predicted proteins | sample Pon2CUnioCityCA_2_FD_10234 | JGI IMG/M metagenome (IMG submission 10234) | reverse complement strand
CGTAGACGATATCAAGGTTAGAACTTGTCCAAAACAAATCATAGCGGTCGAATTCACCTTCCACGCGGGCCGTTAAACGTCCAACGTCTCCTTCGGAATAGGTAAGCTCAGTTTCGGCAATGACCACCCGGTTATCGGCTGGGGCAAATAAATCATTGGCTGCAAATCCGATGTACGCACTGGCTAGTGCAATAACGATGACTAATATAAATAGGAGTCCCGTTCGATTTTGGCGAGGAGTTACTTGGGAAGGAGGTGTAGGTGCACCAGCTTTAGGCGTGGGTGAACCAGCAATGCTCTTCGCATTAGGCTCTTGATTCTGCGCCTTAGCGGGGTTTTGCAACTTACCTTCTTGGTAGTTGGAAAATGGTTTAGCGGGGATTTTTTTACTCATAACACCCTCCTTTTACGAGCCTTATTATACCTTAAATTACATGAATTCGGCCATATTTTACACAATTAATTCAATGGAATACCCTTTTTGTTGAAACGCTTCTTCTAAGTTTTCATAGTCAATATCAGATGGTTTTAAGTAAACGGTTTGTTCTTCCAAGACAATATTAAATCCTTTGTATCCAAGTTTGGTAAGGACCTGTTTGATCGTATTCACACAATGCTCGCAGCTCATGTTTTTCACTTTAATCGTGTGCGCGAAGCCACTTGGTGTTTGGGACAACTTAACGCGTCTTAAGCGGAGCGCATTGAGCACAACCATTATCGATGAAAAGCCCATAGCAATGGCCGCAACAACCATCGATAGGCCGCCCAAGGCTGCTAAGGGAATGGCGATAATGTTATACGAAAATGCCCACAGGAAGTTTTGTTTAATGTTGCGGAGGGTTGCTTGAGACATGTCCATGGCTTGTAACACTTTGTTTAAATCATGGCTCATCAATGTGACGTCACTTGAATCAATGGCGACGTCAGTTCCATGCCCCATAGCAAACCCAATATCTGCGGTTTTTAATGCCGGTGCATCATTGATGCCATCGCCGACAAATCCCACGGTGTAATGGGCTTGATAGTGTTTAATCAACGCCGCTTTTTCGTGCGGGAAAACTGAAGCATGATAAGTGTCTATTCCACATTCAAAGGCAATTTTTTCGGCCACTTTATCGTGGTCTCCCGTAATCATTACGGGTTTTAATCCACGCCGTTTCATCTCTTGAATAACCGCTTTTGAGGTCGGTTTTAGGGGATCTTCGAAGGCAAACACCCCTTGGACTTCGTTATTTTTGACAATGACATTTAAGGTGTACGCGTTTGCCATCCAATCGTCAGCCTCTTTGGCAAAAGGATTCACAATGTCATGCTCTTTTAAATAGGCATATGACGCAAGGATCACACGGTCTTTATGGATGGTTCCTTGCACACCTTGGCCAGGTAAAATCTGGAAGTCTTCAACGGCTGACAAGGTTGTTGAATGAGTCTTTGCATAGGTCAATACAGCGTTCGCTAAAGGATGGGTTGATTGTTGTTCAATACTCGCAGCATCACTCAGTGCGTCTGCATCTCCGACAAAATGTTTTACGACCGGTTTGCCTTGCGTAAGGGTGCCAGTTTTATCAAAGGCCACTAAGGTTAAATGCGGAGCGATTTCAAAGAAGTCGCCGCCTTTATATAAGATATGATTTTCAGCCGCTTTTCCGTTCCCAACTAAAATAGATGTGGGTGTTGCTAATCCCAATGCACACGGGCAACTGATGACTAAAATTGCCACGCTCCGAGTAAAGGCGACTTGAAAATCTAGCCCAAGGCCTAGCCATTGAATCAAAAAGTTGGTGATTGCAAGAGCCATTACAACAGGCACAAAGATGCCNGATATTTGATCAGCTAAGCGTTGAATCGGGAGTTTTTCAGCACTCGCTTCTTCCACAGAAGCGATAATCTGTGAGAGCATCGTATCTTTACCAATTTGGGTAACTTGCACGGTTAATGTGGCCGACTGATTGATGGTCGCTCCGATCACTGAGGTCCCGACCTTTTTATCGACCGGCATTGACTCACCAGTCAACATCGATTCATCCACGGTACTTATTCCTTCGATGACCTTGCCATCTACGGGAATTTTTTCGGTCGCTTTCACTTCGAGTATATCTCCGACGTTTAACGTTTCAACGCCCACCATACGGGTCCCTTCTGGCGTAATCAGTCGGGCTTCTTTGGCTTCTAGTTTTAAAAGACCCACCAAGGCATCGGTCGTTTTTTCTTTGGCTTTATCTTCAAAATAATTGCCTAAGAGTACCATCGTTATAATTAAGGCGCTAATTTCAAAAAAATACTCTGGATGCATGCGGGGATTCGTCGCATCACCAACGAGTAAATAAATACTATAGAAGTAGGCACTTGACGTCCCTAAGACGACTAAAATATCCATGCCCAATACTTTTTTCTTAAGGCCTTGGTACGCTGCTTTAAAAAAGTGTCTACCAAGTCCGAATTGGACAACGGTCGCCAGCGCCAGTTGAAAATAGCCATTCATCAATAGCGCGGGAACTGGCACAAAAGAAAACCATGCAAGGTGTCCAAACATGGCATATAAAAGTGGCGCTGAGATAAGTCCTGCGAGCCATAACTCAATCTTCAATCGCTTGGCCCGTTTGGCACTATCTTGCAAGTTCTCTTCCAAGACGGGATAGTATCCGACTGCTTTAATCGTTTTGGCAATTTGAGCCAAAGTGGTTTCGGCATCATCAAAATCCGCGAGAACCTTACCGGCACTCACGTTTACTTTAATCGAAACATAAGGATTATTTTTGAAACTATTTTCAATCGTTTGAGCACACATGGCGCATGTCATGCCCTCGACTTTAATCGCTTTTTTCATCGTAAAATTCTCCCTTATGCGTATAATGAATTTGGGCCTTTAGTATACGCCCAAACGAATTTGTCTAGCAAATCATATTATCAGGAGTTTTTCATGATCGTCGATTCCTTAGAATCCCTAAACACTGAACTGGATAAACCACTCACCCTAGTCCTCGCTAAAACGCATCCGTGTAGCGTGTGTAAAAACACACTGAATTTCTTGCACGCGCAAGTCCCAAAGCTTGACGCAATGAACATCGTTGAAATTTACATCGATGACCACGATGAATTTCGCGGAAAATTCATGATTTTCACAGTCCCCACAGTCATGGTCTACAGTGAAGGCAAAGAACTCTTAAGAGAATCACGCTTTATCGATCCGCACAAAATCAATCGTCTCGTTGAAATGTTTGGAGCCTAAGATGCAAATCGGTTTAATCGCCCACAATAAAAAGAAAAAAGATATGATTGCGTTCTGTGAAGAACACAGTCATACCTTAAGTCAGCATCAGTTGTTTGCGACCGGAACGACCGGTCTAAAAATAAACGAACATACCGGACTTTCGGTCCATCGTTTTAAATCAGGTCCTTTAGGCGGTGACCAAGAAATGGGGTCAAGAATTGCCAACGGGCAAATCGACATGTTGTTTTTCTTCCGTGACCCTTTGACAGCCCAACCTCATGAACCCGATGTGTCTGCGCTCTTCCGGTTGTCCGATGTGTATCAAATTCCACTAGCGACCAATAAGAAAACTGCTGCGTTTTTAATTGCGTCTTTAAGCGAGTAAAACGCCGGTGAAAATGACCCACGCTAAAATGCTTTTACCAAATAATGATAACCACACATACGCTCTTTCACCGAAGATATAATCGGCCCAACGGCCGATTTTTTTATACTGTAAATATTGATTCAACGCAAAGGCGTTAAAGACAGTAAAGTAAAAGATTACTCCGGGAATGACAAACCATGGCAACATCGATAAATCAGCATTTCCAAACAAATAAATCAAGATTAAAATCCACGGAACAATGCCGGCGATCCATCCATAAAAATATGGCAGCCAATCCGTTTTTCTGCGATTAGGCGGATTCATTTTTTCCATCAATAAACCAAATAAATTCATTAACCCATTAATGGTAAAGACTAAGATTAAGGCTTCAATCGTTAATAGACCGAACATCGTCGTTAATAACACGATCATGATTGATGAGGACAAAGCATATTCATACCAGCGTTGGGGATTTATTCCATTCACGATATTACGCTTATACGTCTCTTTTAACGGAAAGCCGATGATGAAATGAAACATCGCACTCAGTAATAAAAAGGCGGCAACTAATAAGGAGAATGGAAGCTCAAATAGTTCTTGCGTTCCTGGGAAATATAAATCTCCCTCGGCTTCAAAAAATCGGCCGTAAATTTGCGGTCTAAAATCTCTAAATACATCGACGGTTAAGGCAAGTACAACCATCGCGGTTCCTTGAATTAAGTGCACAAGTCCCATCCAGCGGTTAAATGAAACTAGCTTGTCAATACGTTGCATGGTGGCCTCCTGTGAGGTCTAGATTTTTTAGTGCGTTATACGTACCATTAATATACGCTAAATTAAGTAAAACGTTTTACGTTATGCGTTAATTTTCACTTACTTTTTTATGTGAGTGGCCTGGTAAAATACCCAACCAAATAAAGGAATCCAAATGATGTATACCCACGTGGACCGTTTAAAAAACTGTGGATTATCTGGGGTATTATACAGTTTAACCGTTGTCAAAATGCGTGCCAGTAATTCCACGGTTAAGGCGGAAATAAAGATGGGCCAAAATAATGCGTTCAATTAAATGCCATCTCTGATCGGTTCGCTTAGCGCTTCCATCTTATTGCGTCCGATGATCCCGCTAATCAAAAATACGATGCCCACCAATTGGTTCCCAAATAAACTAATGCCCCCATAGATGGCTTGGTATAAAAAGATGGTTGATGCTTTGGCAGTTGATTTCTTCCCTTGCAATAATGGAATGAAAAGCACCAAATTGGCTATTAAAAAGGCGAGTTGAATGATCAATACAGTTACAAAAACACCACGAATAAACGGCAATGCTTCATAAAACATATTGACTTCATCGGCCGACTGCAAGCCCTCTTCGATGATCAGTCTAAAAAAGTTAGGTAAACGGGCAATAATTATAAATATGACCGTTGCAAAGATGAATGATAATGCTTGAAAGACGAGTCCAATGATGGTGAGAACGCGTGAAGAACCGGGGATATTAGACATCTTTTTCTAATTTCACTGCAGTGCCGTACGCGATAATTTCAGCAGCACCAGCCATCACACCAGACGTTTGAATCCGAAATGCTAAGACTGCATCGGCCCCTAATTCATCCGCTTCTTTTAGCAAACGTTCGGTGGCAAGTTTGCGCGCACTTTCCATCATCTGTGAATACCCTTTGATTTCACCACCAACGAGACTTTTAAACCCCGCCCCGATGTCCCGACCAATGTTTTTAGTTTGGACGGTGGATCCTTTGACGTAGCCTAAAACTTCGGTAACGCTGTAACCTGGATAATGCCCCAACGTTAATAATTCTTTTCGTGTAATCATAGTAAGTTCTCCTTAAATTTTATTTGTTCGCGTTTGATATAAAAATTGAGTGCCTGCGGGATGATGCGATACGTCCATTTAAATAATGCCGACGTATGCAGGGTCTTTTTGCCACGCTGAATGGCTTTAATGATTTTGCGAGCAACGTCATTCGCGTCTTGAATTAACCACGATTGATGGGGTTGCTTGGAAGTGTCAAAAAACGCCGTATTAACCGCCACTGGATACACTCTAAGTACGGCCATATCATCTTCCAAATGAACCGCTTTAAAGTATCCATCAAGGGCCGCTTTTGTGCTCGCATACATCGCATAACCAGGCAGCGGCCAAAACGCCATTGCCGATAACATTACAACAAACTGGGCATTGGGATGATGCATTTTAAGCCATTGATATTCGGCAATTACAGACCATACATTGGTTTGGTACATTGCCCGAAATGCTTCGTGATCAAAGCCATTTTTCTCGTACCGAGCATAGCCTGCATTGGCAATGAAAATATCAATCTTTTTGGGAAGTGTGTGGAGTGCCTCATCGTTTGCTTTAGCATCCGATAAATCCACTGGAACTTTGTGTAAATTCGGATGGGTAAATGGAAACGAATCATTTGGATGATACAGCGCAACGATGTGAGCACGGTCAATCCACGCCTGCATCAAAGCCCAGCCAATGCCTGAACTGGCCCCAGTGATAACAATTGTTTTCATAAGTCCCTCCTCTTAATTATAGCAAATAAAAACGCCTCATGCTGAGGCGTTTTTTGCAATGGCAGCCAGTCGTTTATGCATTGGTGGATGTGAGTAATAAACGGTCGTATAGGCTGGGTGAGGATTTAAATCAGAGAGCGATTCTTTCGCGAGTTTCCTGAGTGCACGGTCCATCGGATCAGCACCGAGTAACCCAACACTAAAAGCATCCGCTCGGTACTCGGCCCATCTGGAAAGAGCCATCGTTGGAATTGAGAAAAGAATACTCAAAGGAGCAATCAAGATACCAAATAAAATCAGACTAAATCCTAAGAAGACTCCGTCAAAACCAAATGCGGTAAATAAGGCAGGCGTTGAAACAATCAAATAAAATAATCCAACATACATAAATATTTCAATGGCTTGTTGAATGAACATCCGAGGGACGTCTTTATGCTTTCCGTGTGCAAACTCATGCGCGAGCACCGCGAGTATTTCATCTTCTTTCATCTTTTTGATCAATGTATCAAACAGAACAATTTCTTTTTGTTTCCCAAAGCCTGAAAAGAACGCATTGAGTCGCGTCGACCGACGCGACGCATCCATCGTTGAAATGGCTTTGACTTTAAACCCTATTTCAGCCGCTAATGCTTCAATGGAATCTTTTAACGTGCCATCTTCAAGCGGTTCAATTTTGTTAAATATTTTGACAAATACTGCGGTGTACAAATATGAAATGAGTGCGAAAACGGCCATAAGTGAAGCCCAGGCAATTACGATAAACGCAAAGAGATTGTCTTGGAAGGTCTCATAAAGATAATACAATCCAACGATTAACCCGCCGCCTAAGACAAGAGTTAAAATCAGTTGTTTAATTTTATCGGTAACAAATGTTTGGGGGGTTGTTTTATTAAAGCCGAATTCTTCTTCGATTTTAAACGTTCGGTATGCTCCAAAGGCCGTCCCAACCACGAACCGAATCAATTGATAGATTCCAAGAAATATGAGTACCTGTAATAGCGGTGATGCACTGATTAAAGCAACATCATAGATCGCTTGGATTAATTGCCCATTAAAAACGAGCAAAGCAAGTGTGATGAGTAACGAAACCCCTTCAGAAATCCAACCAAAACGCGACGTTACTCGTGTATAGTTGATCCACTTTTTATACCTTTTCTCATTGAAAATATCTGCAACATTTTCTGGAAGTGGGTCTTTTTTAATGCGCTCATTCAAGATTTTCAGAGTTGCCTCAAAAACAAATGTAGCAAGCAACACACTAATGACTAAAATTTCCATTCAATCCTCCTTTTCAGAAAGCACTCCAGCAATTGGAATCATGAGAAAAACAAGCCAGGCAATCTCATAAAGCTGAAATAAATCTCCGATAATTATAAAAAGTATAACACTGAGTAATGGCGTATACGCCACAAATTGAACTGTTTCCTTTTTTATAAACTGTGCGTACAAGAGCACGCTGATTGGAATAAGTAGAAAAATAACCCACATCGGATGCCATAAGCCATAGACAAATCCAAAAAATAAGTAGACGCCAGATAGCGCCATAACAAGTGCGACTCCTAAAGCAAAACGCACAAATCCAAGTGCTTTAATTTTTGGCCACGATTGATACATGATAATCGGAATAAATCCCGCAAATACCAGTTGACTCCAAGGGTGATTTGTTTGGTAATACACCCATAAATAAAGGGCAGGGACAAATAAACCAGCCGTAAACATCAACCACTTTAAACGACGGTTGTCTGTCAAGATAGCCAAGGGGAAAATCAATGTATACGGCACCCAGGCAATGGCCCATAAATCATAGATAAATCCGAGGCCAAAAAAGGTGAATGTAAAGACAAAAGGACTGAGTGCTACAACGCGTTCCATCCCACGGCTATTTAAGCCAATAGCCGTCATAGGGATGAGTAGAAAAAAGAGCCAAGAATAGGCAAATCCGTTGGCATAAAATCCAACCACAAAAAATAATATCACCGCAATGAATGGACTTGTCGCAACAATTTTATCGCGTTGGTTCTTGAGTGTTTTATCGGTCATAGGAATCTCAGCAACCAACTTTTTAACAGGGCCTAAAGACTGAATGTATGTACGTTCTAATTCACCGTTTGAGACGGCCTCATCAATCATTGATTCGTAATCAGCGATCACGTCTTTTTGATCAGACCGCGAAAAGCCTTTTTCATTAAGGGCATTTTTTAACGCCACAAAAAATTCTGATTTATTCATCGATATCTCCTAAGATGGATTGCACCTGATGTGTAAAGTGCATCCACTGATTGATTTCTTCATTTAAAAATCTTTGTCCATTTGCGGTGAGTGTGTATATTTTTGTCGGGGCCCCTGCCTCCCCCGCTACTTTTGAATATTCCAAGTACGATTTATCTGTCAATCTTCTCAACATCGGATAGATGGTATTTTCATTCACACCTAACGAATCTTTCAGGGCTTTAGTAATCTGATAGGTGGTCTGATAATTTTGTTTAACAAGTGCGAGTACACACAGATCAATCACTCCTTTTTTAAATTGAGTGTTCATCGGCCCTCCTCCATTAATTGTGTAATACACAATAAATATATAGCATTCCAAAAAAATTGTCAAATAAAAACAGATAACCGAAGTTATCTGCTTGTTTTTAAAGGGTTTTTTTATATTTGTTTTTATCTAGGAAGTGGGATAAGTAAGCGAGTGTAAACCCACTGATGAACACTCCGATGGCAAGACTGATAAATCCTCCAGATCCCTCTAGGGACTCTGGCCATATTTGGTAGATTGACCCAATTAATAATCCGATAATCGCAAAATAAGTTATCTGGTAGAAACGCTTTAGTAAGTATGTAATCAAGCGGGTGGCGCCAATTAATCCTAAGACCATGCCCCCAAATAGAACTATGAGAATTGGAATGTTAAAGGTGGATAAGGCATTTACGAAGGTCGGATACATGCCAATGGCAAGTTGAATCATCGACCCAGATACCCCTGGAACAATCGCCGTGGCACTGGCGACAAATCCAGTGATGAATATCAAGAAACTATTGCCCAGTGTAAGCGTCGTAATCGGATTCGCATCGATGTCGGTATTCACGATGAGATTCAGTCCCACTAAAAATCCAACACTCAGAATAAACGCAACGGCAGTCCCAAGTGTAAAGCGCTTTTCGTCACGTTCGGTCGTCTTTTTAATGATAATCGGAAGACTTCCAACAATTAGTCCCATAAAAAATATACGCATTAAAGCCGGGTAGTTTTCTAGCAAGGATTCCATGAGTCCTGCGAGGGTAAAAAGGGCTAAGAAGTTTCCTCCATACAGCGTGAGTAAAAAGATTAAAGAGGCGAGCCATTCGGGTTTTCTACGGATGACTGCATCCACACTAAGTACGAGGCGGTCATAGACTTTTATAATGACGGCCACAGTCCCCGATGAGACCCCCGGAATTATCGCCGCAATCCCCATGAAATACCCACCGAGTAACAGCTTCCAGTCGAATCTAGGCTTCATCCGGTGCCTCGATTGGAATAATGATTTCATTGCGTCTTAAGAGTCCCGGTGTCATCGGCGCATTGTAGCGCGCGATGAAAGGGTCTTGCCTGGGGGTGTATCCGTGGTTTGTCATCCATGCTTTAAGCATCGCTTCTTGCGTTGAAAGTTTGGTTTCTGTTGAGCGGCCACTAAAGCGAACGACCGCCGCGACTTGCCAGTCATATTCTTTGATTGTTTCTTGATCGTCTAGAGGTTGGGGCGCGTCACTGGCTTTGACCATGTCAATGGGTAACACGAACTCCATGGTCTGCGCCTTCGTATCATTGATCACCGGAATTGTCATCGGCATTTTTTTAGCGGCTTGATTGCGCCCGCTTATAAATGAAAATAGCCGACCAAATCCACTGCCCCTAAGCGTAGAGTCTGATGTGGCCACACTGACAAATGGTTGGTAGCGTCTGAGTTCATACGCGCCATCTTTTTTTAGTACGGTAAATGTTGGTTCTTGATATTTCGCCATATTTATCACCTTAAGGTATTATACCGCAGGTTACTTTTTTTACATGATTTGTTCATAAAAAAACAAGGTGCAATCACCTTGTTATAAATATGATGGCGGAGCAGGAGAGATTCGAACTCTCGCGCCGGTTTCCCGACCTATGCCCTTAGCAGGGGCACCTCTTCAGCCTCTTGAGTACTGCTCCTTGTAGCTTAAATAGTTTAGTATATTTAAGCATGCGTGTCAATTGCCTAAAGGCCAACCTTTTCTTTGACCATCGAGAGCTGAAGACGGTTGCGTTTCAAGTCCACATCAACCACATAGACATCGACAATTTGACCCACTTTTACAACATCCAAGGGATGTTTAACAAAGCGATTGGCGAGCATTGAAATATGCACCAAGCCATCGGTTTTGACCCCGCAATCCACAAAGGCGCCAAAGTCGACGATGTTGCGGATGGTCCCTTGCAGTTGATCACCTTTTTTTAAGTCTTCTAAATGCTTGATGCCTTTTTTTAGTAACGGTTGTGGTAAGTCATCACGCGCGTCTCTTAACGGACGTTTTAAACTATCGATGATGTCTTGCATCGTCAATGGACCAACCCCACACCGGTCGGCTAAATCATTCAGTGAAAACGCGTCGATTGATGCACGCATTTTGGGTGTGCCTAAATCATCGATCTGGCAGCCAATGATGGTTAACAACGTTTCAGTCGCTGGATAACTTTCCGGGTGAATCCCAGTTTGGTCAAGGGGATTTTTACCCCCTGTAATCCGTAAAAAACCAATCGCTTGTTCGTACGATTTAGGACCGATTCCTTTCACTTTTTTCAACGCTTTGCGCGAGGTATACGCCCCGATTTCATCACGCATGGCCACTAAATTTTCTGCCATTTTCATCGATAATCCAGCCACGTATGTTAAAAGTGGTGCACTCGCGGTATTCACATTCACGCCCACTTGGTTCACCGCACTTTCTACGACGTCAGTCAGTGAGTTTGATAGTTTCGAAACAGTCACGTCATGTTGATACTGACCAACCCCTAAACTTTTCGGGTCAATTTTGACGAGTTCTGAAAGTGGGTCTTGCAAACGTCTCGCGATGCTAATGGCACTGCGTTCTTCAACGTTTAAATCTGGAAACTCTGATTGGGCGAGCGGTGACGCAGAATATACACTCGCACCAGCTTCTGACACAATGGCATACGAGACATCGAGTTTGAATGACTCGATTAATTCACCGATAAATGTTTCGGTTTCTCTTGATGCAGTCCCATTCCCAATGGCAATCGTATCTACATCGTGTTTTTTAATTAAATCTTGAATGGTTTTTTGGGCGGCTTGAATGCGAGAAGGTGGAACGTCTTCCCCTTTAAATTTTTGGTGCGGGTAGATGACATTTTTTTCCAGTAAGCGGCCCAATGGATCGACCACTGCGACTTTACACCCTGTGCGAAATGCTGGGTCTACACCAAGGATAGTCTGAGTTTTTAATGGGGGTTGCATCAATAACTGATACAGGTTTTCCCCGAACACATGAATCGCTTGAGTTTCCGCACTTTCTGCGAGTGCACTACGGATTTCACGTTCAATGGATGGTTTAATTAATCGTTTGTAACCGTCTTTAAGTGCACCCACAAGATGCGGACGGGCTGGACTTTCTGTAGGTGCAATCAATCGTGCTTCCATGGTTTTAAGTAACTGTGCATCATCGACGGTAATGGACACGGTCAAGACTTTTTCTTTTTCCCCGCGATTGATCGCTAGTACACGAAAAGGCTTCAATGATTTGAGTGAGGCATCGTATGCATAGTAATCACGGTAGACTTCTTTGTCATCGACCGCGGTCTTTTTCTTCTTGATGACGATCCGTCCGGTCTGTTCAAAAAAGCGCCGGGTGGCTGTTCGGTTTTCTGGGTGGTCACTGTACGTCTCGGCAATGATATCCTTTGCGCCTTGTAAAGCCTCTTCCGGTGTCTTAACTTCGTCGGTCATATACGTCTTTAAAGTTGGTTCAACCGGCTCATTTGGGAGCGTTAATAGCCATTTAGCGAGGGGTTCTAATCCTTTTTTAATGGCTTCGGTCGCTTTCGTTTTTTTCTTTTCTTTAAACGGTCGGTACAAGTCCTCGACTTCGACAAGTTTAGTCGCACTGTGAATCGATTTTTCTAAATCGTCCGTCAGCATTCCGCGTTCTTCGATGAGTCGAATGACATCACTTTTGCGGTCTTCGAGTTTTTTCTTTGCGTCATAGACGCTGGCAATCTCACGAATCGTTGTTTCATCCAAATCACCGGTTTGTTCTTTTCGGTAGCGCGCAATAAAAGGGACCGTGTTGTCCTCTAAGAGAGTCAGCACGGTCGCAATGGTTTTAGCAGGCAGTTTCAGTTGGGTTTTTAAGCTGTCAATTAAGGCAGTATCCATTCAGTCTCCTAAGGGGCAAAGGTGCCAGCGTTAAAGTCATTAATCATCGCAATAATTGGATCCGGTCCGACTCTTTGATCGATGACCTCTCCGTCTAAATAAATGGTCACTGTTGGGGTCCCTGTAATACTCACTGGCGCAAATTGATTGGAGGCGCGTAAATCTGCATCGTTCACATCAGCCAGTAAGACTGGAATGTCACTGGGATTGCTGGAAGCAAACCCTAAAATGTCATCTTGAATTTGTTGGCAAAAGCTGCAACTTTCCGAGTAATGATACAGCACCATGTATCCCTCACTGGGGACTTGCGTAGAATACGTCAACCAGTTTTCTACATGAACCATTTCTGGGTCATCATAATCGTATGATTCACTGAATAAATTCACGAGTCCTAAGACCCCGATTAAGCCGACAAACAGCGCGGCAAGTATTAAAATCCAATTGGGTGTTCTACTCATTGGTTTCTCCTTCAACTAACGCCCAGTCAAATGCGCCAGTTTCCATGTTTTCTAACATTTCTAAAATGGGTTGAGCGGCAAATACTTGATACGTGATTTCGCCGTCTTGTACGAAAAATACGGTCGGTTGACGGTTCACGCTTAACGGGCGAATCCCCATTGCAGTCCGTTCATTCACTAAGATGAGTTCAACGTCATCGGTATTCGTTTTCCCGTACTCAAAGAGTGCCGTATTGACAATTTGACAGCCCGCACAATCAGTGCCAAAGAAGTCACGGTTATAATAATACACCATCGTGATTGAATCGGTTGTTCCGGTCGTTTCTAATTCACTCCAATCAGTAATTGAAGGAAAGTCATCATACGTATAATCCCCGTATTGATTTGCTCCACACCCGGCGATTAAAAGAATGAGTAATAGGCTAAGTCGTTTCACCGGTCACCACCACTACGACGTAATGATCACTATGGGACAGGGAAATGAGTAACGCATCATCTGGTCGATACGAACTCACAATATACGGACTTCCATCGTCACGGTTTAAGATCGATACATCTTTAAATTGGACGTGTGATTGAAACGTTTGATAGGCTTTTTTATAGGCTTCTTTGCCCGCAAACCGGCCCGCCAAATATTCGGCTTTTCGCGTATCACTTTGAAACGCTCGATAGACCGTCAGTTCAGCGTCCGATAAGATGCGATGAACCAAGGCATCCGTCGGTGATTGAAACCGTGCGAGTTCTTCAATATCAACGCCGAGTATGGGTCGCATGATAGCCCTCCATCGCTTCTTTAGCGAGTGCTTCTATTTGCCGAAACCGGTGATTCAGTCCCGACTTTGAAATGCGCTTGTGATAATCGTTTTCCGCCTTCATGGAAAGCTCAATTAACGATAAATCCGGATATTTCTTGCGCAGAGAAATCGCTTCAATTAAACCCGATGGCAACGTCTCAACATCCCCAATATTTTCTAAAATGGCAATGTTTTTGAGTTGCTTATCCGCTGCTAAAATGGTTTTGTTTTGGTTGGCGAGTTCGATATTCATGACACGGGTAATCGAGTTGTAGAAATCGCGTTTAATGCGTTCGTCTTCAAACGTGAAGAGGGCATTTCTCGCCCCAACCGTTCGTAATAAATCCGCAATTTTTTCGCTTTCTTTAATGTAGATAATAATTAAGGATTTACGTTTTTGATGAATCTTTGCGGGGAGGCCTAACTCACCGAATAATCCTTGAATGTCTTCCGCGAGTTTCATTGTGTGCACGCGGATTTCTAAATGATACGACGATGACTGCGGTGAGTTTAACGAACCACTTGCTAAAAAGGCGCCTTTTAAATACGCGACCTTCGCGTCTTTTCGTGTGGTGATGACTTCATCGATGCGCTCGGCATAGTGCATGCCTTCAAGTAATCCAAGCTCATGGATCAAGGCATCTGGGTGTGGGACTCTTAAGTAATGATATTTTAAGTGGAGTTTTTCTTCTTCCGGTTCATGGACGATCTCAATGGGCACATCGTACGTACTTTTAATGAGACCCACCACCCGGCGGATTAATCCTAATGAAACGGATTTAAAGATGAGTTCGCCGTCTTTATATTGGCCGTTAATCGCAAACAGCGCCGACAAAAAAGCCGGCGTTTCTTGTGGGTCAAGTGCCGATTGCAAAAGCTCTTGTTTGACCGTCTGCGCAAAAGACATGCGTGCACCCTCCTACATTCGTTTTTGAGTGTCTAAATACTTGATAACACTTTGAACCACAACGGTACCATCTGACGACACCGTGACAATTTATCTTAATTCTTTGTCGATGCCGTCGCCCCTGGCAAACAATCAATCATGCCTTAATCCTGAACGATGACATCGGCATAGTTTGGACGTTTGAAGACGGTTCGGTTTAAGACTAAAATGGCGGCCCCAATCAGGACTGAGATGATCGATATGACTTGCGCAGTACGTATGCCAGAATCACCGAAGTATAAGGAGTCAGTCCGTAATGCTTCGATGAAGAAACGACCCACTGAATACCAAATCAGATATACCGCAACCATATCGCCTGAGCGAATGAGGCGCGTTCTTCTGAGCACTAACATAATCACAAATCCTACGATGTTCCATANCGATTCATAGAGGAATGTTGGATGATAGTACGCGAGGCCAGATGGGCCTTGTAAGTACATGTTATCAACAATAAAATCAGGAATTCCAAATTGCTCTAAAAAAGCGCGCTGCGTATCTAAGTCTAAATTCGGAACGCCGTTGGTTGACTCCCCGATGACATAGCCATGGGCTTCTTGATTAAAGAAGTTTCCCCAGCGACCTAAGGCTTGTGCCACAAGAAATCCAGGGGCCACAAGGTCTAAGACTTTCAAGAAATCTAGCTTGCGAATGCGTGTGTACACATAGGCTGAAATGACGGCGACAATGAAGGCGCCGTGAATCGCCAGTCCACCTTCTCGAAACGCAAAAATTCGCGCAAAGTCACCGGCGTAACGCTCCCATTCAAAGATGACATAATAGAGTCTAGCACCGAGAATGGAAAGCGGTAAAATGATGATGATTCCATCCAGAATGTAATCCCCTTTAATGCCGATTTTTTCGCCTTCTTTGATGCCTAAATATAAGGCAATTAAAACTCCCAATAAAATAAACAGGGAGTAAAAGTAAATTTCAATGGGGCCAATTGCAATACTGTTACGGAGTGGATCAAATACATGCNTCATATGGGTCACCTACTTCTTCGATTTATTCTGGATGTTCGTGGATAAGTCATCAGCAAATTCTTGTGCCATGTTCGTACCTAAAAACTTTAAGCGGGCGTTCATGGCTGCAACCTCTACTAAGGTCGGAACACTGCGTGCGGCCGTGATGGGAATTTTACTTGTTGTAATATCGGTATTAAAGAAGCGTTCGGTCGATTCTTCAAGTCCCAATCGATCGTAATCCTCAGCAGCTTCAAAAGTCAATAAATCGACAATCACGCGAATCGGTTTCGATTCTTTGTAGGCACTTGCCCCAAACAATTTGACGACATTGACAATCCCAATTCCTCGGATCTCCAAATATTTGCGTAAAATTTCTGGTGCTTCACCGATTACTTCACCTTCGGCATTTTCATAGATATCGACCCGGTCATCGGCGACCAATTGATGGCCTCGTCTGACCAGCTCTAAGGCAACCTCGGATTTCCCGATGCCGCTCTTCCCGCGGATTAACACGCCGACTCCGTTGATATCTACCAAGGTGCCGTGAATGCTTGTCCGTGGCGTTAACTCTCGCGCTAAAAAATTAAGCGTACTGGAAAATAAGTCATTGGTGCGCTGATGGCTTTTTAAGACCGGGACCTTAAACTCACTCCCAAGGGTTTTAAATATGTCAGGTACTTCCACGTTTTTAGATANGACAAAGGCCGGGGGACTGTGTTCAAACATCATGCGAACACGAATGTCTTGATCGGCTTTTGATAACCAGTGGAAAAAGGTGATTTCTTTACTGCCAATAAGTTGGACACGATCTTTTTCATAAAACTCAAAAAGTCCAGCGAGTTCTAAGCCGGGTCGTGTGAGTTGTGGCGTCTTAAGTTCGTTGGATAATCCTTGTTCCCCCGAGACGACGTCAAGCCTTAAAGCTTTTGCATACTGCCGAACAGTTAACTTCATAATTTAAATGCCAATCCTTTTTTGATGGCGATACTTAACAGTTGCCTCACGAACATCAGTAACAATGTAAAGACTGCCAATTCTGCGGGTCCATTAAATATTTGAGTATCGATAAATATGAGGGTATCAATTGAATAAAGAATGACGATGTAACCGACATAAAAGATCGACCCAAAACTGACAAGAACGGCTTTTGAAAAGTTAGCGACCATAAACTCTTTGAATACAACTTCACTCGTCGTGTAAATGAAAATGAAGGTCAACGGGACCCATAGTTCTCTGGGAAAACTTCCTAAATTCAGAAATTCTAAAAGCCCCATCGCAGTGACTAAATTCACGAGATATAACAGGATAATATTGATTATAAAATTTCCGTGAAAAGCGCCCCCTAATTGTATCATAAGCATCCGGTTTTTCTTGGGACGTTGCCTTTTTTGTGTGGACTTTTTAGGCGATGAGTCATCACCTTTTTTGCTTTTTTCAACCAACGTTTTAATTTGTTTAGACAAGCGGTCACGGCGTTTTTTCTGCGCCGGTTCATCCGTATCATCAGCGGTTTCTTCATGCGATAATTCACGGATGAGTGCATCAATTTTCTCTTCGTCACTCATCGCATCAAAATTATCGGTTTCCTTTGCATCCCCGGAATCGTTAGCCGGATCGGTTGAACGCGTCTCTTCTGACTCTTCCGTTGGTTGATTGGGATCTTTGTGATCATCAGGCACTAACATTCACCATCTTTTTCAAATATTTGCCTGTATAAGAAGCGTCATGCGACGCCACTTTTTCCGGCGTTCCAAAGGTCACTAAGTGACCGCCAAGGTCACCGCCTTCGGGTCCTAAGTCTATAATATAGTCTGCTTGCTTAATCACGTCTAAGTTATGCTCAATGATGACCACAGTGGCTTCTTGGTCCACCATGCTTTGAATGACTTCCATGAGCTGCTTAACGTCGGCAGAATGCAGTCCAGTTGTGGGCTCATCAAGAATATACATGGTATCGTTGGTCAAACGTTTTAACAGTTCTTTGGCGAGTTTAACGCGCTGCGCTTCACCGCCCGATAAAGTCGGAGCGGGTTGACCAATTTTTAAATACCCGAGTCCTACCGCATCCACGGTACCAAGTTTATGGGCAATTTTCGGCACGTTTTTGAAGAATTCAAGGCCTTCTTCCACGGTCATAGCAAGCACATCCGAAATGGATTTCCCTTTAAATTTCACTTGCAAAGTTTCTTGGTTGTACCGTTTTCCGTGACAAATTTCACACGGTACATACACGTCGGGTAGGAAGTTCATCTCGATTTTTATGACCCCATCTCCGTTGCAGGCTTCACAGCGTCCGCCTTTGACGTTAAAACTAAAGCGTCCTTTTTGGTAGCCTCTTAGTTTCGCTTCATTGGTCATGGCAAAGATGTCACGTACGTCGTCAAAGACGCCCGTATACGTTCCTGGATTTGAGCGGGGTGTCCGCCCAATTGGGGATTGGTCGATGTGAATAATTTTTCCGATTTTTTCAGCACCGACGATTTTATCGAGTTTCACGTCAAAGTATTTTTGCCGGTATACATGGTTATAAAGGCCTTGATATAAACACCCATGAACGAGTGAACTCTTGCCACTTCCAGAGACTCCAGTCACGACGGTTAAGGCACTCAACGGAATGTTTACATCGACGTGTTTTAAGTTGTTTTCATGGGCCCCTTTTAATGTGATCTTTCCTTTGTTTAAGCGACGTCTTTGGGCGGGAAGTGGAATCGATTCTTTTCCCGATAAATACCGACCAGTGACCGAATTTTTATCGTTTAAGATTTCTTCGTAGGTCCCCGCAAAAACGATTTCGCCGCCTTTTTCTCCGGCTCCAGGTCCAACATCGACGATGTAATCCGCTTCTTCCATCGTTTCTTCGTCGTGCTCGACAACGATCAATGTATTGCCGAGATTGCGCATTTTTTTCAAGGTTTCAATGAGCCGTGCGTTATCTCGCTGATGCAGGCCAATTGACGGTTCATCTAACACGTACAAGACACCGGTGAGTTGTGAGCCGATCTGGGTGGCCAACCGAATCCGTTGGGATTCACCCCCCGATAATGTGCCCGCCCGCCTAGAAAGGGTCAAGTAGTCGAGGCCCACATTATTTAAAAAGCCAAGACGCTCGCCTAACTCTTTGAGAATCATTTCCGCTATTTGAGCTTTCATTGGGTTGAGTGTAATGGCATTGAATAACGCGACCAATTGTTTCACAGAGAGGTCAGTCATTTCGATGATGTCTAACTCTTCAAGCTTTACACTGAGGGCTTGTTGATTGAGTTTTTTACCGTGACACGTGGGGCATGTGGATTCGCCCATTAAACTTTCAATCCATTCCCGCATAAACCTAGACGTCGTTTCGATGTACCGACGTTCTAAGTTATTAATGACGCCTTCGTAGTAATCCGTTTTTTGATGTATCAGTTTCGATGTTTTTCCTTGGAAACTAAAGTCAATTTCATCCTCTGAGCCAAAAAAGATGATGGATTTTTCATCGTCGGTCAATTGATTGAATGGTTGCTTCATATCAATGTCATAAAACTCGCATGTGGATTTTAGCTGTTTGAAATGATAGGCGTCGACATTCGCCCACCCTTTGATTGCGCCTTCTAAAATTGAAAGGCGGCCATTGGGGACGAGAAGTTCCGGATTAATCTTTTGTTTATACCCAAGTCCGTGACAATCTTCACACGCCCCGAACGGTGCGTTGAACGAAAACAATCGAGGTTCTAAACTTCCCACGGAAAAATCACAATATGGACAGGCAAATTTTTCTGAAAAAACATGTGACGTATCATTTTCTAAAACGATGACTTTGCCATCGGCTTTTTTGGCCGCTGTTTCCAGTGAATCAAATAATCGCGACCGATTATCTGGGTTTACTTTGAGGCGGTCGATGACGACTTCAATGGAATGTTTATTGTTTTTTTCTAAGGTAGTCTCTGCCGTAATTTCGGTCATTTCACCGTCTAAGCGAACGCGGAAAAATCCCTCTTTAAGTAAGTCTTGTAAAATCGTTTTATGCGTCCCTTTTTTGCCTTCGATGATGGGCGCTAAAATATGGATTCTCGTTCCCGCTTCCCACTCGGCAATTTTGTTGGTCATCTCTTCGATGCTTTGGCTCGTAATGGGAATGTTGTGGGTGGGACAATAAGGCGTTCCCACACGGGCGAATAACAGTCTTAAATAATCGTAAATTTCCGTCACCGTTCCGACAGTTGACCGAGGGTTTTTGGATGTGGTTTTTTGGTCGATAGAAATCGCTGGAGACAAGCCTTCAATGGTTTCTACGTTTGGCTTTTCTAAGTTGCCTAAAAACTGTCTGGCATACGAGGATAAACTTTCCACATAGCGTCTTTGACCTTCTTTATATATCGTGTCAAAGGCGAGCGACGTTTTGCCAGATCCAGACAACCCTGTCATCACGATTAACTTATTTTTAGGCAGCGTCACGTTGACACTTTTTAAGTTATTTTCTTTGGCACCTTTGACGATGATTTCATTATTCATGGGACTCTCCTAACCATCCATTAAAGGTCGCCTCATCAATGACTTGGACACCTAAATCGATCGCTTTTTGCTGTTTACTGCCGGCCTCTTCACCTGCGAGCACGACATCGGTTTTCTTTGAGACAGAGCTGGTCACTTTACCGCCCCGCTCTTCGATGGCTTGAGCGGCTTGACTGCGTGGCACACTAAGCGTTCCAGTAAGCACGAAACTTTTTCCGGAAAACTTCGCGTGATACGTGCTTTGAACACCATCAGTGTCCATGCGAAGACCCAATGATTTAAGCGTTTGAATGAGCACTTGATTGTCAGGTTCACTAAAAAAGTCGACAATGGTTTTTGCCATCACTTCTCCCACATCATCAAGCGCGATGAGGGTGTCTTCTGTTGCCTGCATTAACGCATCCATTGTTTGCATGTGTCGGGCTAAGTTTTTTGAAGACGTTTTTCCCACGTGGCGGATGCCTAACCCAAAGATCAAATCTTCAAGTGGATTGGCTTTAGACAACTCGATGTTTGCAAGCAGCGTATCCACCGACTTTTCCGCAAAGCCTTCAAATCCCATGAGCGCATCTTTATGGGTATGTAACCGGTAAATATCTGGAATGGTTTGCACGAGCTTTTCCGTGTACAGTTTTTCCACGAGCTTCTCGCCAAACGTTTCAATGTTCATTGCATTACGGGAGACAAAGTGTTCGAGTTTTTCTTTGAGCTGCGCCTCGCACATTGCGTTCACACAAAACCAATCGGCCTCATGGGGTTCTTTTTTTAGAGGACTCTCACACACTGGACAGTGCGTGGGAAACGCTACTGTAATAGCATTTACTGGACGCTTATCTGGCAATGTGCGAATCACTTCAGGAATGATGTCACCGGCTTTTTTAATCAGGACTTGATCATGAATATGAAGGTCTTTTTCCTGCAAATATTCTTCGTTGTGTAAGGTAGCTTTTGAAACCATCGTCCCGGCGACTGAGACCGGAGCTAAATGCGCAACCGGTGTAATTTGACCGGTCCGGCCCACCTGGAATGTCACGTCTAAAACTTCGGTTTCTACTTCCTCGGCTTTGAATTTATATGCGATGGCCCACTTTGGACTTTTCGCCGTATAGCCAATGTCATCGTACATCGATCGTTCGTTGACTTTAATGACCGCACCGTCGATTTCAAAGGGGAATTGATGGCGATTTTCTTCAAAATTTTGAACGCCTTGAATGACCGAATCAATCGTCTTATGGACCGTTGCATGGGATTGAGCAGGCAGTCCAAGTGCCTGCATTTTTTCGAGGGTTTCAGCGTGTGTGAGTCCTTTTAAATCGTCCACACTTCCCAAACTATAAAGCACAATATCGAGTCCCCGTTGCCTCGATAATTCAGCGTCCAATTGACGCATCGTTCCAGCGGCTGCATTGCGCGGATTTTTAAAGAGATTTTTCCCCGCTTTTTCACGGGATTCGTTGATCGCTTGGAACCGTTTTTTGGAGAGATAGACTTCCCCGCGTACTTCCAGATATAGCGGTTCACTTAACCGCGAAGGAACGGTCTTGATGGTGCGGATATTATGGGTGACATCTTCGCCGACGGTTCCATCACCCCGGGTTACGCCAACTTGCAAAATGCCTGCGTCATATCGGAGGCTTGCTGCCAGGCCATCAACTTTTGGTTCAAGGACATAAGTCACATCCGGAAACTCTTTTTTTAGTCGCTCATCAAAGGCGCGCAAGTCATCTGCGTTAAAGGCATTAGAGAGTGATAACATCGGATGGCGGTGGGTCACTTTTTGAAAGGCGGAAGAGACCGTTCCTCCAACTTTTTGCGTGGGTGAATCATCGGTCATATATTCTGGATATTCCGTTTCTAAGGCAACGAGTTCTTGGTATAACGCGTCCCATTCGACATCAGAAATGAGCGGACTATCTTGGTCATAGTACGCTTCGTTGTATGATTTGATTAGCGCTTTTAATTCTTCAATGCGGGCTTTAACATCCATTAGCTCACCTTCTCAATGGCAGGATGATCTTTCATTAGGGTCTTGATGCCAACGCTATGATGAAAGGCAATCGTGCATTGCATGCCGTCCACAGATACAACGACTCCGTCGCCAAAACTACTGTGAGTCACTTTGTCCCCTTGATTTAACGTGTTCACGTTTTGGGTCATCACGCGTTTTTTACGGGCGCGAAATGACTGGGTTTGTTGGTACTCTTTTAAGTGCCGATCACCGTTCAAGTTCTTTTGAATGTTTTGACCCTTTAACTGCATTAAATCTGGATCTACAGAATCGATAAATTCACTGTCCAAATACGTTTGGGTACGGCCAAACACCATCCGGTTTTTAACGTTAGTGAGGTATAAATGTGACTTCGCTCGCGTAATTCCCACATACATCAGTCGGCGTTCTTCTTCGTGTTCTTTCGTGCTCTCTAACGACGCGTAAGAGGGGAATAATCCTTGTTCTAACCCGACGATAAAGACCGCCTCAAACTCAAGGCCTTTCGCGCGGTGCAAGGTCATTAAAGACACGCCACTTTTCTTCGTGTCGGCGGTTTCTTCTTCCGACTTTAACGAGAAGTCTTCAAGCATCATTAACAACACGTCAAATTTTGAATATTCCGTACTTTGTTGTCTAATTTGTTGAAAACTGGTGGCAATTTCTAAGACGTTTTCACGACGAATTTCTCCGTCTTGATCTTTTTTCAGATAGTCGTCATAGCCTGTTTTGACCAACAGCTGTTCGAGAAAATCTGGAAACGCCGTTTTTTCAAAATTGGCTCTTAACTCTTCGATGACAGCATGGAAATGACGCAGGGATTGTTGCGCTTTACCCGATATTCCGATGTCTTCCACACAGGCATCGTAGTAGCTGATGTCATACAATCGAGCTTGTGACTTGAGTGTCTCTAAGGATTTTGCGCCAATGCCGCGCTTCGGTTCGTTAATAATCCGTTCAAAGCTCAGTTCGTCGTGGGGATTGACGATGAGTCTCAAGTACGCCAAGGTATCTTTGACTTCTTTCCGCTGGAAGTAACTAATATTACCAATGACTTGATACGGGATGTCACTGCTTTTTAATTCTCTTTCGAAGTTACTACTTGCGGAGTTCGCGCGGTACAAAATGGCCATATCATCGAGCGATATGCCTTGCTGATTCAGCTTGCTAATTTCATGCGCAACAAAGTGGTATTCGTCATCGTTAAAGTGACCCTTATAAAAGACGATCTTTTCGCCATCGCCTCGGGTCGAAAATAAGTCTTTTTCAATGCGTGATTGATTCATCTTGATGACTTGATTGGCGGCTTTTAAAATCGTGTTCGTTGACCGATAATTTTGGTCGAGTATGACGTGTTTAGGGTGAAAGTCTTTTTCAAACGCTTTGATGTTTTGAATGTTGGCGCCCCGAAAGGCATAAATGGATTGGTCTTCGTCCCCCACCACAAAGAGATTTTTATGGGGACCGGTCAACCACTTTATAAGCTCATACTGACGGTTATTGGTATCTTGAAATTCATCGACCAATACGTACGTGAACAGTGAATGGTAATACTCTCTGACGGATTGGTCCTTTTTCAGGAGTTCAATCACTTTAATGATCAAGTCTTCAAAATCAACGAGCGAATTACGCGTGAGTTTGCGCTGATAGCTCGTGTAAATTTGACCAACAATACTTTGAATCGGTTCTTCGATGTCTTCGAGGATCTTTTGGCCAGATTTGACGTGCATCATCAAGTTCTTTACAAGTCGTGGTTTGATGGTCTCTTTGGATATATTGGATTCTTTCATGATGACTTTGATCAGTTGTGTGACGTCATCGTCATCGATAATTTGAAAGTGTGGGTCAAGCTCAATGGCCTGCCCGTGATCCCTCAATATTCGGGCACACATGGCATGGAATGTAGAAATCCACATCTCTCTCGTCGATTCACCGAGTAAATGATACAAGCGGCCTTTCATCTCATTGGCTGCTTTATTCGTGAAGGTAATCGCTAAGATGTTGTTTTTTGGCACACCAAGCTCTAAAATCAAATGCGCAATACGGCGTGTTAACACTCGTGTTTTCCCAGACCCAGCTCCTGCAATCACCATTAAAGAGCCCTCGGTTGTTAAGACGGCTTCGGCTTGGTTGGGATTCAAATTTTCAATCAACTTTGACGTATTTTCCATTCTTTTAATTATACCAAATTTAAAGAGCCCTTGCATGACGGACTCCTTGGGTAAGGGTAAAAAAAAATCAACCCTAAGGTTGATTTTTTAAAACATTAAAGTGAATTAATATTTTCTGCTTGTGGGCCTTTTTCACTTTCAACGACTTCGAATTCTACTTTTTCGCCTTCGTCTAAAGTTTTAAAGCCTTCTTTGTTGATGTGTGAGTAATGTGCGAAGACATCAGTTCCTTCATCAGTGGTGATGAAGCCGAAGCCTTTTTCAGCATTAAACCATTTAACTGTACCAGTTGCCATGTTGTGTTCCTCCATTCTTTAAAGGTGCTTAAATTACTCCATTGGTGCTGAAGAATGGAAAAACCATACTCATCACAATATTTCGTTTAAGTTCACCTTAATAATACACGATACACAGTATATTGCAAGAATTCTTTTTGCATTCAACACAATCTAGATTTGGCTTTTTGCTAAGTTGGGTCCCATTGTATGAGAATATTGCCAACTTTATGCCCCTGATACAGATGGCGGTGCGCTTTTTGGTATTCATTTTTCGGATAAACATGCTCAATGAGCGGCTGTATCTTACCGGCTTCGAGCCACTCAATCAGCTGATTAAGCTTCATGGGATCTTCACGCGTGGCTTTCTTAATCGTCATATAGGCGCCTCCAGGCTTGAGCCAGCTCTGGGCCGTTTTCTTCGAGTACTTGTTCACCGCGTCAAAAACAACGTCATACATTTTAGATGGAGTGTTAAACGCGTCTGACTGATAATCCATGGTCGCATGGGGATTAAGAGTTGAAATCTTATCGAAGTTCTTTGCTCTTAAAACCGCCGTAACCGACGCTCCGAATTGCACTGCAATATCCAAGGCGGCGGACCCTACACTTCCACTGGCCCCAAGAATTAGGACCTTCATGCCTGGTTTAATCGTCTCAGCATTGATAAAATGCATCGCACTTAAGTATCCAAAAGGGAGCGTAGTTGCCGCTTCAAGGATGACTTTCGATACTTGTTGGATGGTGCGTTTTTCATTGATAATCATCGCATCAGCTAACGCCCCAGCATTCAACGACTGAATGAACGTGACATAATCGCCTGGCTTTACTTTTTTGACCGCAGCTCCAGTCTCGATGACCACCCCGCTGCCGGTGATGCCGCGAATGCATTTTCGGGGACGCTTCCAGCCAAAGATGAGTTTCATCATCAATCGCATCGGGCCGCCGATATCCATCGTGTTAATATGCATGTCCCCAGCGGTGAGATTTACATATTTGATAGCCACGTTAATGTCGGTGGGTTTTTTGATGGATGGGCGCCTCACGTCAGAGAGTTTTAGGGTGGTTTCATCTCCATAATGGGACTGTATGATGGCTTTCATGAGGCTTCCTCAAAAGTAAATAACGTTTCAATCGGGACTTTAAAAACTTTTCCCAGCTTTAAAGCAAGCTCTAACGACGGTAAATATTTTCCCTGTTCAATGGCATTGATGGTTTGGCGAGAGACCCCCACGCGTAAGGCTAACGTTTCTTGGGTCATTTCGGCCATGACGCGGTAGGTTTTCAGGGTGTTTTTCACAGACCCTTTCATTACCCACGCATCCGGTGATAAAAAATGGTCAATCCATCATACGATATTCCCGCAAGCGCTACGCCTACATACATGGCGAGAAAAAAGTTTTGTATGGATCCTCCAAAGGCAAGAATGAGCAGACCACCCACGAATCCTATGATCAAAAAGGTGCCAATATGAACCGTGCTTTTTAAGTCGATCATTTTGGTCCGCTCATCGTCTTGGATTTCAGCATTAACTCGTGCTTCATCATTGGTCTTAATCGCAATGACAATGGCTTCAATGACCACATGAACTACGGTAAAAACAACGCGGCCAATCACGAGACTGCCAAAGAAAATAAGATACCATATCCCCCAATCTTGCAAAGAAAATTGATTCAAGCCTTGCGTGACCATAAATTGATAAAAGCCGATCACAAATCCAATGGTATATAACAGCCCAAATATACTGCGGCGTTCTGTATATGACATACACTCTCCGTGAAACTAAGATGTTCAAATTGTAAAGCATATTTTACATAATGTAAAGTTTTTTTTACAAATAAAAAACCATCCTTCAATCGGATGGCTTGGAAATTATGACCGTTTAAATGAACTTCTTAGGGCGACCACACGGTGAAAGACATTTGCCTCATCGCGCCGCACGTAGCTGGAGCGAATGGCTTGGAAATAAGACCCTGGTAACGTAAGGGCCGCCGGTTCAACGATGGCGGAGTAGGATTTCATGGAGTCTGAATTCAAAATGGCGTCGATGGGTTGTGACCGGTCGGCATTCTCAATTAAAAGTGGGTTATATTCCATATAAGTAACTGGCACGCCTTGTTTAGCGTCCACAAAATGAATCGTGCCGTTCGGCTTACGCTCGTTGAAATCGGTCCCACTTTTGGTTCGAACATCATAGGTCGCTTTAATTTCAATGATATTGCCCGCTTCATCCGTGACCACCGATTCAGCCTTAATGAAATACGCATGCATCAAACGCACTTCAATGCCTAACGCGAGACGCTTCCATTTTTTATTCGGTTTTTCTAAGACAAAGTCATCTTTTTCAATGTAGATTTGCGCGGAAAAAGGAATGTCACGCACCAACGTTTCATCTTGGTCGGCCGCCTGCGTTAATATTTCACCTTCACTCGGATAATTGGTAATGGTCACACGCAACGGTTCTTTCACCAAATGAATGCGTGGGGCTGAGGATAGTTCACTGCGGATTTCTTCTTCCAACATTTGTAGCGACGTTTCCCCTTCGCTTTTGGGGAGTCCCAGCGAATGAATGAACCGGTGAATGGCCGCCACAGGGACGCCTTTTTTTCTCAGGCCCGAAAGTGTTACGAGTCTCGGATCGGCATAATCATCGACCACCCCATCGGCAACCAATGTATTGATGAACCGTTTTCCACTGATCTCGTTGGCGATTTTGAGTTTCCCAAATTCAATTTGTCTGGGGACACTTTCCATTTCACATTCTCGCACCACCCAATCGTAAATCGGGCGATGGTCTTCAAATTCCAGCGTACACAATGAGTGCGTAATGCCTTCGATAGCATCTTCTAAAGGATGCGCAAAGTCATACATCGGATAGATGCACCAGGCATCTTTCGTCCGGTGATGATGGGCGTGTTGAATCCGGTAAAGCACCGGGTCCCGCATGTTCATGTTGGGCGAAGCCATGTCTATCTTTGCGCGTAGTACTTTTTCGCCGTCTTTAAAGTCGCCAGCTTTCATCGCTTGAAATAAAGCGAGGCTCTCTGCGTTTGGGCGATCGCGGTAGGGACTTTTGAGGCCAGGCTCTTTTAAAGTGCCACGTGTTTCCCTTATCACATCAGCCGATTGTTCGTCCACATAGGCGAGTCCTTTTTCGATTAACAAGCAGGCTTTTTCATACATCGTATCAAAGTAGTCACTGGCAAACAATAAATCATCCCACGGACACCCTAACCATTCGATATCATTTTTAATGGCTTCGATAAATGTAGCATCTTCTTTAATCGGATTGGTGTCATCAAAGCGCAGATGAAATGTCCCGCCAAACGCTTTGGCGAGGGTGTAATTCATGATGATGGACCGGGCATGCCCAAGATGTAAAAACCCATTGGGCTCGGGGGGAAACCGGGTAATGATATGATCATGTTTTCCGGTTTTTAAATCTTCTTCAATGATCGTGCGAATGAAGTTCGAATGTTCCATAAAATCTCCTAAATGTCATACTTCGCTAAGATGGCGGACGGCGTTTTTCTGAGTAAATTAAACACAGGCAACAAGCCCGACACTAAGTTAATCACATAAATGAATGCGATGCCCGCTGCAATACTGAGTCCCGTTACACTAATAATCTCAATAATATCACGGGTTGATTGCTGAATTTGGTTTAATACGAAGTTCATTCCAAGGAAGCCGAGGATACTTGTTAACGTACTTAAAATGAGTGCTTCAATGGCAAATAATTTTAAGATATCACGCGAGCGAATTCCTAAACTACGGTAAACCCCAATTTCTTTCACTCGCTGAATCAGTGATGACCGGATGATGAAATAAAAGCTCAGTCCACTTGCGGTGAGTCCAATGATTGTCAGGACCAGTAATCCAATGGAATCTTCGACATTGGTCTCACGCGTTTCTCTAATCGCTTCTTCTAAAGCATCTTCAAACGGAATTGCCCGGGTATTGAGGACCGTTTTTAGCGCATTTGAGTCCGTCGCATAAAAGCCTATTTTTTCGTCTGGGTTTAATCGTTCATAGAGCAGCCTGTCGACTCCTTCACTACCCACCAACGGTGAAAATTCACTGTCACTGACATACGTGCCGATTACAGTAAATGATAGCCCATTAATTTCGATACTTAGCGGCACCCCGTCCGAATAGATGGATTCATTCACTAAAACGTCTTGACCGGTTGATGGAAGCCGCTCTGTGTTTAATGATATCGTCTCTAATACGGTGTCAAAATGCGTCGCACCTTGGAGTTGGTTTGAGCGAATTAAGGGATAACTTTGGGTGTTGACAAACAATCCATCTGCCACCCCATCTGATAGCCCAGTGATGGTAAATTCTTGATTGCCAAAAGAGATGGTCAGGCCAATTAACATGGTTGGGGAAACAATTTCATACGCCACTAACGTGTCATTATTCAAAAGGGTTTCAGCATGCAAGCGATCGATGACTATTTCGAATGGATTGCTTGGAAGACGTCCGTATAAAAGATCGTCTGATTGAAGTAATTCAGCGTCAAAGAAAGCCCCATAACTAAATGTCTCTCGTTGGGTTTGATAAATCGGATACATGACTAAATCATACCCGGTTTCTAACCTGATGAATGTTCTCAGTGTCCCAGATTCTCCCGAGGAATAATCGGCCGCAATCTGGGCAAGATCATCACTGCCTGTAAGCGCTGCTTTTTCAACCACAAGTGTCGATGCTGGATACTCTTTAACCGTCTCTTCTGGGACTGTGATTATGCGATTTAAAAAGCCCAGTGAAATGGCTATTAAAGCGCCTGTCAAAATAAAGCCTGCATACAAGAATTTCATCCCACGGGTTGACTGTGCAATCGACTTCAAGGTCATACGAATGGTGTCCTTAAAGTCAAGAACGTTCTTGATTGACGCCTTCTTTTCAAACGTTTCAATGGCGCTTAAGTCATAGTCATCAGATTCATCGACGGTTGCACCCGCCCTTTTGCCAGGCTTAAACCGGATATCAGATTCAGCATCGACTTGGATGATTTTTTGGACATCGGGGTGATTCACTTTGAAATACAGTGTATTTTGCTCTAAAACGAACGTGACGTCCATGGGGTCTTTGACCGGGGCATCACTATAAAATTGTACGGGCGCATCTTTAGAGTCAACCGAATAGTGGTTCGCAAAATCTCCCAAGTAAATATCACCATCAAAGTGTTGGTGAATTTGACTGGAAGGCGTGTTGGATTCATCGCTCATAATTCGACCGTCTTCTAAGCGCAATATTCGATCGGCAAATTGGCGTGCGAGCGCTTCTTCGTGAGTGACCATAATGACCAGGTTTGGTCGGCCACTTTTCTTAAAATACGCATCACATCATAGGTATTTTTAGAGTCCAAATTTCCCGTTGGCTCATCCGTAATTAAGAGACGTGGTTTCTTGGCAAGTGATCGGGCGATGGCCACGCGCTGTTGCTGTCCTCCGGATAGTTGAACGGCCCGGCGCTTGTAAAAACGTTCCATTTTTACAGCCTGTAACAGTGACATGACACGATTTTCAATTAACGCTTCATCTTTATATCCAAGCATCCGTAATGTAATCGCAATATTTTCAAATACCGTTTCTTGCATGATTAAATTATAGTTTTGGAAAATTACACCGATTTCAATGGCCCTTAACGTATCCCAGTGATTTGCTTGATATCTGGTAAACGTTTTATCCAAGCATTCAATGGTACCTGAATGAATTGAATCCAGTCCACCCATAACATTTAATAACGTCGTTTTACCTGATCCTGAGGGACCTAATAAAACAACCATTCCGTGTTCTTGAAGGGTGAGAGAGATATCTTTTAAAACGTGTATTTCATTATTTTTACGTTTGTTGTAATACTTATTGACCGATTGTAGTTTTATCATTTTATGCACTCCTCAGAGCGCTCATGACAGAGCGTTTAAATAATTTGCTTTGGAATCGTCGAGCAAGTAATACGGCAAGTCCAAGAAGTAACACAGTCATAAATACGTAGTTGTTCCAAGCGAAGTATTGTAAATAATCGGTCACCCAATTCAAATAGATTTGATTGATCCACAAAAAGCCAATCACAATGAAAAAGGCTGAGAGCATCACAATCGTTAGTTCCATGATAAGCGTTTGGTAAATATCTTTTTTATAGCCCCCAATCGAGCGTAAAATCAACATTGGTTGCTCTTGCGAGCGAATCACATTTTTTAACACAAAATAAGAAATGAAATACATAATGAGTAACAAGATAACACTCGTGACTCCTTGGAATAGATTGCCGATGACGCTGAATATTTGTTCGAATGGATTTTCATACCCAGCCGGATAAATACCGATGAACTCACTCGGCAAATTATCATTTAAGGCGTTGGCCGAAAAACTACCATCCATCAGTAAACTAATTTGATACGTATCCGATTGACTCACGGTTGCCATTAATTTTTGACTCACTTGCAAATCAGGCACATAGCCAAATTCTTCTTGCTCGTTTATCAGCTCTAACAGAGTCACATTAAAACGCTCCGGCTGATCCAAGTACGGATAGTTAAACGATAATTCAACGGGCGAGGTGTAAATGTCGGAAACTCCCGTTTCATCATCAAAAAATTGAGCGGCAAATCTCTGACTCAGCAAAATTTCATTCTCTTCTAAGGATGGATTAACACTGACATCAAAGGCTGGAGAAAAAGAGCTGTCACCGACTTTGATTTGCCACTGAGAAATTGAAAAGTAGCCATACTCTACCAACACATCACTATTTAGAAACGATGAATTAACATATCCGTAATCTAAAAACTCCGTTGACTCATCATGCAACCCGACGACGGTTAAGCTCAGGATGTTCGAGGCGTTTAAATTTCTTTCATTAAATTGAAAAGATTGACTCGTTAAATATACGATCACTTCATCCCCAATCGCATACCCAACATCTTCAGTTAACGCAATCTCCTGAGCGTTTTCTGGCATTCTTCCTGAACTCAAACGCGCCTCACTACCCAAGATAAACTGCGTTGCGACACCACTTTGTTGGACAATTCCCGTTTGCTGGTTTTCGACGATGCCGTAAACGTCCAACACTGGGTCAAAACGAACAACAGCCTCTACCCCAGATTCGGCACTTAGTTGATTAATTTCAGCATCCGTAAATGATGTTGAATCTTGCTTCGTAATGACTAACCTTGAAGGGTGCAAATTTTCAAATAAGGGATGAAACATCGAATTTGACACATTAGATTGCTGCACATAAGAGCCGTATGAACTGGCAAATATCGCCACAATAAATAGACTAATCATCCCCATAAATAACGTTCTTTTTGGCGTGGATTTCAAATTTTTTAACGCCAATTTCAATTTTCCAAAAAGCGTGATACTTGATAGTGTTTTTGGCGTATACACATGGGGGTCAAAGGGCTTGATCGTCTTATCTTCAACAATTTCTCCATCGAATAAACGAATCCGTCTTGACGCCACATCTTTAACCAACTCATATTCATGCGTCACAAAAATTACAAGTTTGTCTTTAGAGACGTCTCGCAAGAGTTTTACAATGGTTTCAGCTGTTTTGGAATCTAAATTTCCCGTCGGTTCATCGGCGACTAAAATCGGAGCATCTTTGGCGAGCGCTCTGGCAATTGATACCCGTTGTTTTTGCCCTCCAGAGAGTTTAGAGGCTTTTTGGTTTACATGATCACTCAATCCAACTTGCTCAATGAGCTCTAAAATACGGGTTTTCTTATCGGCTAGGGTCGGATGATTCAAAGTGAGTGCAATTTCAATGTTTTCATAGACGGTGTAGGCATCGATTAAATTGTAATTTTGAAAGACAAAACTGATGTAACGTTTGCGATATTCTTCCCAATCGGATTGGTCATACGCTTGGGTTTCGTCGTCGGCAATTCGCATCGAGCCATCTTCATAGGAATCGAGTCCACTAATGACATTCAGTAATGTCGTTTTCCCAGACCCTGACTCACCGGTGATGGCGACGAATTCACCCAGTTGAAAATTTAAGCTGATATTCTTTAATGCTTGCGTGACGTTGTCGTCTGATTGATAGTATTTTGATACTTTTGTCAGATTTAACATAATCCATCCTTCGTAACGGTTCATTGGTGTAATTATACACTAAGTTAACTGAATGATTGGGCATAAAAAAAGTCCCAATGGACTTTTTTTAATCCGGTAGTACGCCTTCAAATTCATCAATGATTGAAGCTTCAATGATGGTTCTCAAGTTGGCGTTCAAGGTAGTTTTTTCCGTCCCACTTAATCCCGTGTATGCATCAATAAATTGGTCAATGCTTTCCCCACTGGGGGCGCCTGCGGTTAGGTCATCGCTCAAGGCATTCATGGCGGTCACAAAATCTTCAGATGCCT
>P_2C_Liq_1_UnCtyDRAFT_1000114_pt1 | contig 33144 bp, 31 predicted proteins | sample Pon2CUnioCityCA_2_FD_10234 | JGI IMG/M metagenome (IMG submission 10234) | reverse complement strand
AAAGCCATCAGTAATTTTAAAAACGCCACCATATTCAGCAACATCTTGTCCCATAATCACTAAATCATCATAGCGATCCATCGCCTCATCCAGTCCATCTTTGATAGCATCTACTAACCTGATGTTTGTGGTTTCGTTACTTGCGGCCACTGGAATAAACTCATGTGGTGCAAATACGTCTGCTAGTTCTTGTTCTGGTGTGGATTGTGGTAACGCTTTCGCGAAAGCGGTTTCTAAACCATCATTTATAGCATCTTTATACTCATTATTCCATTCCTCAATCTGTTCTTTGCTGATGTGTTTCTCATCCAAAAGATATTGCTCAAAACGGGTTAAAGGATCTCTTTCTTCCCAGAATTCCATTAGCTCATCTGGTACATATTTAGTACCGCTCGCCTCTTCATGACCACGACGTCTAAAGGTTTTAAACTCTATTAAAACAGGTTTAGGGTTCTCACGGATATCATTAAGTATGGCTGAAATCTTAGTGTAAACTTCTACAATGTTATTACCATCTATAATATGAGATTCCATACCATAGCCTACCGCACGATCAGCAAGATTTTTACAGTTGTACTGTTCACTAGTAGGCGTACTCAGTCCATATCCATTATTCTCTATACAGAATAAAACGGGTAAATTCCAAACGCTGGCTACATTAAGCGCTTCATGAAAGTCACCTTCACTAGTTCCTCCTTCACCTGTAAAAACAGCGGTGGCAAGACCTGTTTTCTTTAATTTTTGGGCAAGTGCAATCCCATCTGCAACACCTAATTGTGGTCCTAAATGGGATATCATCCCTACAATATTGTAATCTTGTGTACCAAAATGAAAACTACGATCACGACCTTTAGTGAAACCTTCTTCTTTTCCTTGCCACTGAGCAAATAACTTCCATAATGGAATATCGCGCGTAGTAAAAACACCTAAGTTGCGATGCATAGGAAGTATGTATTCCTCTTTATTCATTGCGGCGGTAACTCCTATAGCAATAGCTTCCTGACCTATTCCAGAGAACCATTTAGAAATACGTCCCTGACGTAATAGAATGAGCATTTTCTCTTCTATTAAACGCGGTAATAACATTCTCTTGTAAAGATGTAGTAAGGTTTCAGAATCTAAGTTGCTGTTATATAAATCAGTGAGATTTTGAGGGTTTGTTTCTGTCATAATTAATTAATGATACTCAAATGTAGCATAATCATAGATTATAGCTGTAAAAGACTCAAGAATGTGTGAGGCATTTACTAACTTTGTTATCAACATATTTTTATCATGACTAATATTCCAAGTGTAGATCTAGCAGATTTCTTAAGTGATGATGCTAGTAGAAAACAAAAATTTATAAACGAGATCGGTAAAGCTTATGAAGAGATAGGCTTTGTAGCATTAAAAAACCACTTTCTATCTGACCAACTTGTAGAAGAACTGTATAGCGAAGTGGAAAAGTTCTTTAAACTACCTGTACAGGTAAAGAAAGGCTATGAACGTGAGGAAATAGGTGGGCAACGTGGTTATGTATCCTTCGGTAAGGAACATGCTAAGGGTAAGAAAGAAGGCGATTTAAAAGAGTTTTGGCACTTCGGTCAGGAAGTAGCTCCAGATGCTAATATTGAAGAAGATTATCCAGATAATGTTATCGTAGAAGAGTTACCTGATTTTAATAATACAGGTATGGAGGCTTATCGCATGCTGGAAAAAACAGGTATTTATGTGTTGCGAGCTCTTGCTTTACATATAGGAATAGATGAACATTACTTTGACCACTGGGCAAGTAACGGAAATTCTATTTTGAGACCTATTCATTATCCACCTATTACTAGCGAGCCAGATAATGCGGTGCGTGCTGGTGCTCATGGAGATATCAACCTAATCACCTTATTAATGGGTGCAAGTGCTCCTGGTTTACAAGTGCAACGTCGCGATGGTGAGTGGCTGGATGCAATTGCTAAGGAAGATGAACTGGTTATTAACGTGGGCGATATGTTACAACGTCACACTAACAATAAATTAAAATCTACCATTCACAGAGTGGTGAATCCGCCACGTGAGTTATGGCATACCAGCCGCTACTCTATTCCATTCTTTTTGCATCCTCGTAGTGATATGAAACTGGATTGTCTGGAAGAATGTGTAGATTATGAGAATCCTAAGCAATATGATGATATTACCGCTGGAGATTTCTTGCATCAACGATTAGTGGAAATCGGGTTGATTAAGAAGTAAATCTCAGTTAAAAGTCAACATGGAATAACTGTTATCTGTTGTATTAAATTAAAACATATCTAAATGACTAAATCATTATCAGGCGACTTCATATTCATAGCTTTTATACTAGTATTAACCCATGTGGTTTCTAATTATACTATAGAAGAAGAAACATTACCGCTGGCAGAATTGTTTACATTTAAGAAAATATTGAGCCTTTTAGTGGGAACAATTGCGGGAACTATCGCCATGTATTTTTTTAAGAAAAGTAAATTTATAAAGTCAATAGATAAAAATAAGTAAACGTGGACTTAAGCGATCAATTAAAAAACCTATTCCCAGAGCACGATTTTAAGGAAGAAGAAGCACCAGAGAAAAGTAATGTCTGGCTGCAAGATGATCCTTTACAATGCAAATTTGAAAAACGCAAAGGAAAAGTAAACACCGTTATTGCTGGTTATACAGGAGCAACAGCAGATTTTAAGATTCTTGCTAAAGAAATCAAGACCATGTTAGGTGTAGGCGGCAGTTTTAAAAATGATGAAATCATCATTCAAGGAGATTATCGTGATCGCATTATGGACTTTTTGAAAGAAAAAGGGTTCAAAGTAAAACGTGTAGGCGGATAAATAAGACATCCTCTCATAGAAATATAATCATTCTAATTAATTTAAGTTAGAAACAAGCTCTTTTTTCAGAAGATCAGATAATCTGTTGTGTTTAATTAATTGCGTTTTTAGTGATATTCAGATTTCTATGCATGTTATAAAAAGTTAGAGGTTTACTCTTACGTATTTAACTTTATCATTTGTTACATTTGTTGTTTCGTTAAAAGTATTTTATAGATTAATCTCCTCATTAATCATTTACTTTTAATAAGTAAAAGAATACCAATATATTTTTTTAAAAGCTGCAAAGGAGAACATTTGGTAAAGAACTTAATTAATGAGTAAAGTAATTTCAGTTTGTAATCTTAAAGGTGGCGTTGGCAAAACAACAACTGCGGTTAACTTGTCTGCTGCTTTAGGCCAATTGAAGTTCAAAACTCTAATTATTGATACAGATCCACAAGCAAATGCATCGATGGCATTAGGTCATGATGCGGTACAGCTTCATAATCCTAATTTACAAAATATGGACTTCTATTCTGTGTTGCGCTATCAAATTCTTAAAACAAGTGCTCATAACGTAGACTTAGTACCATATTTTGAAGATTTTCAATTTTTTAATCAACCTACAAACAAGGGTAAGTTCAAAAAATTAATAGAACAATTAAAGGTTATTTATGACTATATAATTATAGATTGTATACCTAGCTTACAGACAGAAAATTTTGAAATACTTGCTATATCTAATTCAGTTATTGTACCTGTACAATGTGATTACTATGCAGTAAACGCTCTTTATAAAACGTTAGAAGCTGTTAGTTATTCTAGTAAGAATTTTAATAAAGATTTAAAAGTAGAGGGTTTTTTAATTACCATGTATCTTAACAGTACTAATCTTTCCAAAAAGATAAAAAAATACATGGAAGAACACTTTGAAAATTTAGTTTTTAAAACAGAAATACGTAGAAGCGCCTCTATTGTTCATGCTCAAAGTATAGGGAAAAGTATTTTAGACCATGCGCCTCAATCTACTGGTGCAAAGGATTATCTAAAATTAGCAAAAGAAATTATTTCTAAAAATAAGGATATAAAAATCAAAGAATCTGCTATAGTTGAAAAGGAGCAAAAGCAACCAAAGCAGGATACAGAAAAGCATAATGAGCTTTATGATAAAATTATTAATTCTGTATCGCTAGATAATACTTCTAAAAAACACCGAATAGCCCTAAATGATTTTTCAAAACTAGTCTCTTTGAATAAAAACGAAATAGAACAAATTATGGGGACCTATGAAGGTGATTACACATCAAGTGTTTGGATATACAAATTAACTAATGTGAGAGGCTGGTTTAAGAAAAAATATCTTTACTTGTATTTTCATGAAGGCCATGTAAATAGTACGAAGAGGAAAAGGTTTTATTTATAATTCGCTAGTGAATCTATATGGAATTCCTCATCTATGAAGAAGAATATTTAGATGACGAATAATGAGCATCAAGTATTTTTATTTATTGTAACTATTTTTTTGCAAAAAAATTGATTCTAAAATAATATTCCTACAAATTTATCGTTAGTTAATAATATTGTTCTTATTTTTAAAAATTAAGAAATGATCCTTTAAGTAGGAAAGTACTTTTACTAACTAAAACTAATCTAATGAAAAAGAACTATTTAAGTGCGCTAGCCATAACCGCACTACTAGTTGTTTCTTGTGGTCCAAAAGCCACCACTAGCCAAACAACTACAACCGAAACTCAGCCTGTCGCTACCGCAGCAGCAACGAAAGATAATGCCATCGACTTAAGCGCAAAAATTCCATTAGACCCTGCGGTTAAAACAGGAAAATTATCTAATGGCCTTACCTATTACATTCAGAATAATGGAAAACCTGAAGATAAGGTAGAACTTAGACTTGCCATTAACGCAGGTTCTATTCTTGAGGATGATGACCAGCAAGGACTTGCTCACATGATGGAGCACATGAACTTTAATGGGACCACTAATTTCCAGAAAAATGAACTAGTAGATTATCTACAAGGAATAGGTGTAAAATTTGGTGCTGACTTAAATGCTTATACAAGTTTTGATGAAACGGTTTACATTTTACCGATCCCTAGTGATGATCCAGAAAAATTAGATAAAGGTTTTACCATTTTATCTGATTGGGCTGGTGGTGCTTTACTAGAAACAGACGCAATTAATGATGAGCGAGGCGTTATTCTAGAAGAGTCCCGTACAGGTAAAGGAGCAAATGACAGAATGAATAAAGTAACGTTTCCTGTCATTTTTGCAAATTCTAAATATGCAGAACGATTACCTATAGGTAAAGATGATATTATTGCAAATTTTGATCCAGAGGCGATACGTCGTTATCAGAAAGACTGGTATAGACCTGACCTTATGGCGGTTGTAGCAGTAGGTGATCTTGATGTTGCAACACTTGAAGCTAAAATTAAAAAACACTTTGGTGCTATTCCTGCCGCTGTAAACCCTAGAAAAAGAGAAGAGTACTCGATTCCTAACCATGAAGAAACACTTATTGCTGTTGCTCAAGATCCAGAGGCAAGCTTTGCACAAGTTAGAATTCAATATAAAGATGCTAAAAAAGCTACACCTACAACAACGGTTAGCGATTTAAGAGAAGGTCTTGTTAATGGATTATTTTCTCAAATGATGAACAATCGTTTAAGAGAATTAACTACTAAACCTAATCCGCCATTTATTTTTGGATCCTCCAGTTATGGTGGTACGGGAATAAGAGGTAAAAATGCTTATTCATCTTTTGCGGGTACTGCACCAGATGGGCAAATGAAAGCACTTAAAACACTTCTTGAAGAAAACCAACGCGTAAAACTTTATGGTTTTAAAGATGGCGAATTTGAAAGAGCAAAAACAAGTTATGCTTCTTACTATGAAACCTATTATAAAGATCGTGATAAAAGAGAAAGTAATCGTATCGTGGGTTCTTTTGTGAATCACTTCCTGGAAGGTGATATGGTTCCTAGTGTAGAATATAGTTATGAAATGGCTATGAAATTAATGCCTACGATCACTCTTGCTGAGATTAATGCAAAAATGAACGATTACATCCATGATGATAACCGCACTATCGTTTTTACTGGTCCAGAAACTGAAAACAAGCCTACAAAAGCTGATATTTTAAAAGTTCTAGATGAAGTATCAAAAAGTACAGTAGCAGATTATGAAGATACTGAAGTACGTAAAAACCTTATCGAAAAATTACCTACCGCAGGAGCAATAGCTAAAACAGAAAAGAACGATAAGCTAGGAACAATTACTTACACACTTAGCAACGGTGCAAAAATCACTACAAAGAAAACAGACTTTAAAAACGACGAGGTTTTAATGAGTGCTTTTTCTTATGGAGGAACCAGCTTATTCTCTGATGAAGATTACAAGGCTGTAAACCAGGCTATGGGTGGTGTTACAGAAGGTGGAGTTGCTGGATTAAACCAGACTGATATGAGTAAATTCATGTCGGGTAAATTAGTACGTGTAAGCCCTAGAGTAAGCAGTTTTACTGAAAACTTTAATGGAAGTGCTACACCAGATGATCTAGAAACCATGTTCCAGTTAATTCACCTGTACTTTACAGACATTAATAAGGATAAAGAGGCCTACCAGTCATTTATAGATAAGCAAAAATCATTCTTATCTAATTATTTAGATAGACCTGAAAGTTATTTCAGAAATGAAGTTAGTAAATTTAGATATGGAACAAGTCCTCGTTACACAGGATTCCCTACTGCAGAGATGATGGATGCGGCAGACTATGATAAAGCTTATGAGTTATTTAAAGAGCGTTTCTCAGATGCAGGAGATTTTAATTTCTACCTCGTAGGAAACATAGATGATGCACAAGTACAGGAATTTGCAAAAAAATATATCGCTAGTTTACCGAGTACTGGTAAAAAAGAAATGTATAAGACAAATGACTGGAGAGAAGACTCTAAGAAACCTCGTAAAAAAGTTGTTAAAAAAGGACTTGAAGAGAAAAGTACAGTTCAAATCGTATGGACGGGTGAGACCGCTGCCTATAGCTCTAAAGAAGATATGGCGCTAGATGCACTCGGAGAGATAGCAACTATAAAAATTATAGAGACACTACGTGAGCAAGAAGGTGGTATTTATGGTGGTGGTGCTAGAGGATCACTTAGTAAGATCACTTATCCACGTTACAACTTCAGTATCTCGTTCCCTTGCGGACCAGATAATGTAGATAAACTTGTGGCTGCTGCCTTAAACGAGTTAGAAAAAATCAAGAAGGATGGTCCTACAGATAAGGATATGAATAAAGTAAAAGAAGCTTATCTGCTAGAACACAAAGAAGATCTAGAAAACAATAGATACTGGCTTAATACTTTGTATAATGCAGACTATGAGCAAAAAGACCCTAACAAAATGTTAGAATTTGAAGCTGCTGTAGCAAAGCTATCCAAAGCCGATGTTCAAGCTGCTGCAAAGAAATACATAAACGAGAATTACTTACTCGCTGTACTTCTTCCAGAAGTTAATTAAGAAACTTAATTTTAAAATGTAGCAAAAGTGCCATCGATGTGATGGCACTTTTTTTTATGAAATAATTATGGTCAAACCTTATACTAAATTAAATTTATAAGGTCTTAATAAATAGTTTCTTTTACAGTTCACAGAGCTGTTTAGATAGTTTAGACTTATTTATTTATTCAAAACATTAGTAATTCCAATATTCCAGCATACGAACTTGTTAGAATCCAGCTTTTCTTAATAAAAATATGAGAGAATAAATTATCAGGAATCTGTAAAGAAGCGTTTATTAATAAATGTCAGCTTGAGTGCAATCGAGAGCAGTTTGAAAGTCGCAAACTTCAACGCGACTAAGCGGTTACTTAAAAAATAAGCAACAAAAAATGCCGTCTAGAATAAATCTAAACGGCAATTGTATATGATAATCAGAGCGTTATTACTCGCCTGCTTCTTGTGCTTTTTTCTTAGCTTCCTTTTTCATTTTCATTTTTTCCATTAAGGAACCTGTAATCCAGTAAGGAATTACAAAGGCTGTTAAGAAAATCATTAACCAGAAACCGATAGTTAAAATGGCTAAAAATGCTAAAAACCCTAAGTATTGATCAAATTCAAACATTATTATTGTATTTACTGCAAAGATATATTCTTTCCTTAAAAAAAAGAAACGATATCTAACTTTTATTAACAGGTTCTTGTTAGTAATGTGTTGATGGTATTATGCTTTCGCGAAAGCGTTAAAAAAAGCAACCTAAAGCCTTCTAAAACTGACTGGTAAAAACGAGTATTCCCATTATATTTGCACAAAATATGAAATCATGGCATATCGTATAGAAAAAGATACAATGGGACCTGTAGAAGTTCCTGCAGATAAATTATGGGGCGCGCAAACACAGCGTTCTAGAGACAATTTTAAAATAGGAGCTGCGGCGAGTATGCCTCTAGAAATCGTTTATGGTTTTGCTTATTTGAAAAAGGCAGCAGCATATACTAATTGTGATTTAGGCGTTCTAACCCAAGAAAAACGAGATTTAATTGCACAAGTTTGTGATGAAATTCTTGCTGGTAAACACGATGATCAGTTTCCGCTAGTAATCTGGCAAACGGGTTCTGGTACTCAATCTAATATGAATGTAAATGAAGTAATAGCAAACCGTGCACACCAGCTAGCTGGAAAAACCATAGGTGAAGGCGAGAAAACCATACAACCTAATGATGATGTGAATAAATCACAATCATCTAATGATACGTTCCCTACGGGAATGCATATCGCTTGTTACACAAAGATCGTGGAAAACACTATTCCTGGTGTAGAACAACTAAAGAACACTTTAAATGCAAAAGCTGAAGCATTTAAAGATGTGGTAAAAATAGGTCGCACGCATTTAATGGACGCTACTCCACTTACTATAGGCCAGGAGTTTTCAGGATATGTTTCACAACTGGATCATGGTATAGCAGCATTAAAGAACACACTTGCTCATTTAAGTGAACTTGCCCTAGGAGGAACTGCTGTAGGAACTGGATTGAATACTCCAGCTGGTTATGATGTAAAAGTAGCAGGTTACATCGCTCAGTTCACAGGCTTACCATTTATAACTGCAGGAAATAAATTTGAAGCGCTTGCTGCGCACGATGCACTCGTAGAGTCTCACGGAGCCTTAAAACAAATTGCGGTATCGCTTAATAAAATAGCCCATGATATAAGAATGCTGGCTAGTGGACCACGATCAGGAATAGGAGAATTAATCATTCCTGCAAACGAGCCAGGAAGTTCTATTATGCCAGGAAAAGTAAACCCTACACAGGCAGAAGCGATCACCATGGTTTGTGCTCGAGTGATGGGTAATGACACAACAGTTACAGTAGGCGGCATGCAAGGACATTTTGAACTTAATGTATTCAAACCAGTAATGGCTGCGGCTGTTCTAGAAAGCGCACAATTAATAGGAGATTCTTGTAGAAGTTTTGATGAGAATTGTGCTCAAGGAATAGAACCTAATTATGAAAAAATCAAGTCATTATTAGATAATTCATTAATGCTAGTAACTGCTTTAAACACTAAAATAGGTTACTATAAAGCTGCCGAAATTGCTAATAAAGCCCATGAAGAAGGTTCTACTTTAAAAGAAGCGGCTCTTGCCCTAGGCCACGTTACTTCTGAAGAATTTGACGCTTGGGTAAAACCTGAGGATATGGTAGGTCATAGATAGCCCATTTTAAGTATCTAATTCTAAAAAGCTGCTCCTAGAGCGGCTTTTTTCATTTAAATTATAAGCTAGATTTTCTATAAATTTACAGCGAGATGCAAACCTTACTTCACTACTTTCTACATTTAGGAGCACCATGGGTCATCGCGTTTGTCTTTTTTAGAAAAGAATGGAAAATGACTTATATTCTATTTTTACTAACTATGTTAGTGGATTTAGATCACTTATTTGCTACACCTGTTTTTCAAGCTCATCGCTGTAGTATTAATTTTCATCCTTTGCATACTTATTATGCTATGATTTTCTATGTAGTGTTTTTGTTTTTTAGAAAACCCATTCAAATTTTAGGAATAGGGTTGCTATTTCACATGGTAACAGACTACATAGATTGTTTGATAATGTAAATTACTCTTTATTCTTCTCCTCTATCCACTGACTGAAATACTTGGTACTATTAAAAGCTTGTTGCTGTAGCAGTTTACCCATAAAATTATTCAAGCGATGCTTTTCAATATGAGTGCTTATTTCTAGAATTCTGGAGATCAATGAATCTTGAAAAAGATGAATATTAAATCGGCTCTTTAGTGTTTTAAAACCTTGTTCCTGCTGCTGCACCCATTGTAATTGATCCGTATATAATTTTACAGCTTGCTGTGCAAAGAGTGCTGATGTGTTATAAGAATTTGATTTTACTTTTGTAAATATTCCTTCATTTGCTATGGATGTTCCCACATAAGGAGTTCCAGTTTCCATAGCCGTAAAAAGCTTACCTTTTAAACCAGCGCCAAAACGCAACGGTGCTAATAATACACGGCTATTTTGAATCACTCGATTTGCATCTGGCACTCTACCCTTAATGTAAAAACCTTGTTTTTCATTATGAAATTGTGAAATCTTAGGACTTTCATAAGATCCATAAATGTGGAGTTGTGCCTTAGGTGCTTTTTTTCTAATCAGTGGCCAAATATCGGTTTTAAGGTGTGAAATAGCGTCATAATTAGGTTTATGAATAAAATTACCAATCGTTGAAAAATGTGTACGTTCTTTAAAGTTTTTAAAGTTGGTAGCCTTTAATTTTTGTAGCATCTCGGGTTCCAGAAGAAACGGCACATAAAATAACAGCTCCTTAGGTATACGGAACTGATTTTGAAGAAACTCCATCTCGTATTCTGAAATGATTAAAGTCAGATCGCATCGATATATACTTGCTATTTCACGCATCGCTATGGAATTATTCAAATGTACCGCAGATACATCCTCATTATTCTTAAAAGCCACTTCCCTAGCGTTTCTTAAAAAATGTAAATCCTCCGTATCGAGTATGTTAATGCTGTTAGGGCAGCTTTCGCGAAAGCGCCATCCAAACTGCTCTTCTATCATAAAACGGTCATACATCACCGCGTCAAACTTTTCTTCTTTTACCCAATGATCAAAACTGCTATCATTTAAATTAATAGAGTGCTCCATGACGCCACGCTCAGATAACCTTACACAGTAATCACTTCTAGATGCTGCACTAGCAAAGTTCACAGCATATCCTGCGGTTTGAAATAATTGAATCAATTGCATCATGCGTGTACCTGCGGCTGTGCTTTGAGGTTCTGGCCAGGTATGACCTATAATGAGGAGTTTCTTTTTCACTTTTCAAAGGTAATTTGATAATTTAAGAATACTTCATATGATGGTGTAAAATGCCTTAGACCAGACTGTTTTTGTGGTATTACTGGAATGAATTAAAACTTTTCATAAATGAATTTATGGCTAAAATTTAAGAATTAACCAAAGTTCAACGCCTAGGTTTCAATCTAATGAAACGTAACAAGTAAGTATAGTTCATAAAGTATGTTATAAAGCGTCAAAATTAACTGGTAAATTTTTACCTTAGCAGCTTAAATTGAATTGAAGTTTAATGGGTAAAATAATAGCAATCGCTAATCAAAAAGGTGGTGTAGGTAAAACAACTACAGCCGTTAATCTTGCTGCATCATTAGGTGTGCTAGAGAAAAAAGTACTTCTTATAGATGCTGATCCACAGGCTAATGCTACGTCGGGTTTAGGGATAGATGTTGAGACCATAGAACAAGGTACTTATCAACTACTAGAACATACAGTAGCGCCTACAGATTTAGTTTTAAAAACATCATCTCCTAATTTAGATCTTATACCAGCTCATATAGACCTAGTTGCCATAGAGATTGAGCTCGTAGATAAGGATGAGCGTGAGTACATGATGCGCAAGGCTATTGATGCTCTTAAAGAGATTTATGATTACATCATCATAGATTGTGCACCATCATTAGGTTTATTAACTCTTAACGCTTTAACGGCTAGTGATTCAGTATTAATTCCTATACAGTGTGAATATTTTGCTCTAGAAGGTTTAGGCAAGCTCCTTAATACCATTAAAAGTGTCCAGAAAATACATAATCAAGATCTAGACATAGAAGGTTTACTCTTAACTATGTATGACAGCCGTTTAAGATTGTCTAATCAAGTAGTAGAAGAAGTAAACCAGCACTTTAAAGCACTTACTTTTAAAACAATTATACAACGCAATGTGCGTTTAAGTGAAGCACCTTCTTATGGTGAAAGTATTATTAACTATGATGCGGCTAGTAAAGGTTCTGAAAATTACTTGAGTCTGGCAAATGAACTCATTGAAAAAAATGCCTCTAAATAATTATGGCCAAAGCGACTAAAAAACAAGCACTAGGACGTGGACTTTCTGCCTTATTGAAAGATCCATCTAATGACATCAATAGTGCAAACGATAAAAATGCAGATCAAATCGTAGGTAACGTCATAGACTTAAGTCTAGATGATATTGAGATGAATCCGTTTCAACCACGTACTAGTTTTAATGAAGAAAACTTGCGTGAGCTGGCTTCATCTATTAAAGAGTTAGGCGTTATACAACCCATTACGGTTCGTAAAAAAGGTTTTGGAAAGTATGAGTTAGTAAGTGGAGAGCGACGTTGTAGAGCCTCTAAATTACTAGGCATTAAAACTATTCCTGCTTATGTGCGTATTGCAAATGATCAGGAATCACTAGAAATGGCGCTGGTAGAAAATATTCAACGTCAGGATTTAGACCCTATAGAAATTGCTCTTTCCTACCAGCGATTAATTGATGAAATAGACCTTACACAGGAGCAAATGAGTGAACGTGTAGGTAAGAGTCGTAGCGCTATTACAAACTACTTAAGGCTCTTAAAACTGGATCCTATTATTCAAACAGGCATGCGTGATGGATTTATCTCTATGGGGCATGGACGTGCTTTAATTTCTGTAGAAAACCTAGATCATCAACTAAACATTTATCAACAAATACTCTCTAACGGGTTATCTGTGCGTGATACTGAGGCTTTAGTTAAGGCAGAGAAAAGTGGAAATACGCTTTTGCGAAAGCAGACAAAACCCACTAAACTACCTTCAGAAATATCTACTGCTACTAAAAACCTGTCTGATGTTTTAGATACTAAAGTAAGTGCTAGTATGAATGAAAAAGGTAAAGGAAAGCTAACCATAGCCTTTAAATCGCAAAAAGAACTAGAACGAATCATTAAACAGCTGAATGCGTAGTCCACTACTCTACATAATCATTTTTGTATGTAGCTATATGACTATGGCACAAACAGAACCAGCAGCAAATAAAGAAATTAATTTTATAGCTGTAGACTCTGTTTCGGTAGAACTAGATGCTAATAAACCTGCACGAGCAGCTTTTTACAGTGCTATATTACCTGGATTAGGTCAGGCATATAATCGTAGTTACTGGAAAATACCCATTGTTTATGGCGCGCTAGGCGGTGGAATTGCTGTTTATTTATGGAATGACAGCCAGTATAATGAGTTAAGGGATGCTTATAGAATAAGATTAGCCGGAGGAACAAATGATTCATTCTCTGATGCTGATGGGAATCCTATCATATCAGATTTAGGTCTAGAACGTGCCCAGCGCAGAGCGCAACGTAATAAAGAACTGACCTTGCTGGTCACTGCTGGAATTTACATTTTGCAAATTATAGAGGCTAATGTAGATGGACATCTAGATGATTTTAATGTGGATCGCAATTTAAGCCTTACTCCTACCATCTTAAATATAGAACACGTACCTTCTGGAACTAATGTAGGGCTATCACTCACCTATAGATTTTAATATGAAAATTGCACTACTAGGTTATGGTAAAATGGGGCAAACTATTGAACGACTTGCGCAAATGCGTGGTCATGATGTAGTAGCCCGTATAGGTAGAAATGACTCTATTGGGGCTATTCAAAAAGCAGATGTGGTTATTGAGTTCACAGCACCAGATAGTGCCGTGAGTAACATAAAATACTGTATAGACGCTCATGTACCTCTGGTTTGTGGAACAACTGGATGGAACGCACAGCTACAAGAAATTACAGATTACGTTCATTCTAAAAAAGGTAGCTTAGTACATGCCTCTAATTTTAGTTTAGGTGTGAATATTTTCTTTGAACTCAATCGTAAACTGGCCGCTATGATGGCTCCTTTTAATGAGTACAATATAAGTATGGAAGAGATTCATCATACTGAAAAGAAAGATGCTCCTAGCGGCACAGCAGTCTCACTTGCTCAAGGAATCATAAACCATACAAACCTGAATGAATGGCACTTAGGAACTGGCAACCAAAGTAACAGTTTACCTATAGACGCACAGCGTATTCCCGATGTAAAAGGTACACATAGTGTACATTACAAAAGCGCCATAGACGATATAGAAATAAAACACACAGCTCACAGCCGCGATGGATTTGCCATAGGAGCGGTAATTGCTGCAGAGTGGATTATTAATAAAAAAGGAATTTATACCATGAAAGACGTATTGAGTCTTTCTTAAGTAATTATAAAATAATTAAAGAGTAAACAGATGAGTTGGACAGGATGGTTGATTTTTTTCTTAGTACTGCAGGTGATACACGCTTTTGGTACCTGGAAAATGTACGTAGCAGCTGGCAAGAAAGCCTGGGAAGCCCTTATACCAGTATATAATGCTGTGGTATTTATGAAAATATTAAACAGACCATGGTGGTATGTTCTATTACTTTTTTTACCTGTGGTGAACTTAATTATGTTTATGGTAGTTTGGGTTGAAGGGTTACGATCATTTGGCTATAATCAAACTAAGCATACCGTATTAGCGATACTCACATTAGGGCTCTATTTATATTTTATCAATTACACTCAACCTTTAAACTATAAAGAAGATCGCAGTTTAAAACCACGAACTAGCGCTGGAGAATGGACCAGTTCTATCTTATTTGCGATAGTGGCTGCAACTATTGTACATACTTATGTGATGCAACCCTTCATCATTCCATCACCATCCTTAGAAAAAACCTTATTAACGGGTGATTTCTTATTTGTAAGTAAGTTTCATTATGGTGCAAGAATACCTATGACTCCTGTTGCCTTACCTATGGTACATGATACTATTCCCGTAGTACATGTTAAAAGTTATTTAGATCAACCTCAAATACCGTATACCAGACTTCCTGGCTTTACCGATGTTAAGAGAAATGATATCGTCGTTTTTAACTGGCCGGCAGATACTATTTATGGTTATCCTTCTCTAGATGGTTTATACCATTATAAACCTATAGATAAGAAATCTAACTATGTAAAAAGATGTGTAGGTGTTGCCGGTGATACACTATCTATTATGGATGGTAAAGTGCATATTAATGGTGATCCATTACAACTACCAGAAAGAGCTAAGTTACAATACAGTTACTTAACACAAACTAAGGGACGCACTATAGATCTTAAAGATTTAAAAGAGAACTATGATGTGACCGATGCTGTACAACAAGGCTACAGAAAAGGTAGCGATGTGCCTGCTGCCTTCTTCTCTGCGGCTACAGATGCTGCTGCCGCTGCACTAGAAAATACTGATAACATTCTCAAAATGGAGCGTCAGATCGATACTGCCGGTATATGGAGAACTAATATCTTTCCATACAACTCTAAAATAGCAAATAATAATGATAACGTAAAACCATTCCTCATTCCTGCAAAAGGAATGACTACACCTATTCATTATGATAATATAGATTATTTTAAACGTATTATAGAAGTCTATGAAGGTAGTGAGATGAACTTATTAAATACCATTTCCATTAATGGTAAATCTGTTTTACTTAATGGAGCTCCATTAACTTCTTACACTTTTAAACAGAACTACTACTGGCTCATGGGAGACAATCGTCATAATAGTGCAGACAGTAGATCATGGGGATTTGTGCCAGAAAATCACGTTGTAGGTAAACCTGTTTTTGTGTGGATGAGTATGGACTGGAGTGGTAGTTTCCCTAGTCTTAGATTAGAACGCATGTTTACCACAGTTAATGGATCAGGACAACCTACTTCTTATTTATGGATCCTTATAGTAGGAATAATAGGCTATATAGCTTACAAGAAATTTAGTAAAAAGAAAAACAAATAACTCATGGATATTGTACTACATCCTAGTTACTTTATAGATGTAGTGAGCCTGGTGCATTTATACCATGCTGACAGTGTTACTTTAGAAAAGCATGATAGTTATTTAAAGCAAACCTATCGCAATCGTTGTTATATAGCAGCTGCAAATGGCAAACTAGCACTTAATATTCCTATTATTCATCAAAAATCTAATGGATCTGTAGCTTACAGCTCCATAGAAATAGATCATAGTCAAGACTGGTCTACACAGCATTTAAAAAGTATTAAGAGCGCTTATAACAGCAGTCCTTTTTATGAATATTATGAAGCAGACCTGTTACAGCTTTTTAAAGAAATCCCATCTTATTTAATGGATTGGAATATAAGAACCATGCACTGGTTACTCGATTTACTCGCTGTTAAAAAAGAGTTTCTAGATTCTAAAGAATACCTAGATAACCACAAAGCAAAAGAACTCATCACCGCAAAACAAGCACCTATTCTAACTTTAGATTCTTATATTCAAGTATTTCAAGAGAAACATGGATTTCTAAACGCACTGAGCGCTCTTGACTTGTTATTTAATTTAGGCCCTAGCGCTGGCGTTTACTTAAAAGAACAAGCCTCTAAACTTACTTCTTAATTTTATGGCTCAAGATAATTACAATAGATTAAGAGCCTTTACTAATACCGCAAGCTTTTGGCATGGAGAACTAGCTGGTATAAGACAGTTCTCATTGAGTGAACTGGACTTGTCTCATATAAGTCCATTAAGCCCACCATTACAACTACCTCATATTCCAGAAAATACTGTTTTAGGCAAACGTGTTGAACACTTTTATCAGTTCTGTATTGAGCAAAGTTTAAACTATGACCTTGTAGCCGCAAACATTCAGGTTAACGTTCCTAATAGAACTATAGGCGAGCTAGATTATTTAATTAAGGACATTAAAACAAGTAAAATATATCATGTTGAGCTTGTTTATAAATTCTATTGTTATGATCCTAACAGCTCTGAAAAGTCAGCTCATTTAACATCTACTCAAAATGAAGAACTCTCTAAATATGTAGGACCTAACAAACGTGATAATTTTGTTTATAAATTTGATAGATTAGTAAATCATCAGTTACCACTACTCTACCATCCAGCAACTCGTGATATGTTAGAACCTTATCGACTAGATATTGATGCTATAGAGCAGCGTGTTTGCTTTTTAGCACATATATTTATTCCACAAGAACTCTGGCAGCATGATTTTAAATACATAAATAAAAGATGTATTTCTGGATATTATTTGAATGAATACGCTTTCGCGAAAGCGTGTACCCAAAACCGATATTACTTTCCAGAAAAATATGCCTGGAAAATGAAAGCTCATGAGCTAGAACTGAGTTACAATCATGGAGATGCTCTACTTATAGCCAAAGCTAGTATAAAACGAGGATTTGCACCACTAGTATGGATGCAACTTCCCGATGGAAATTTTGAGCGATTTTTTATCATCGCATAAGTGGTTAATAGTATTAACACTTTTCACCTTTAATTCTTAATAATAGTGCAGAGCTTTTCTTAATTTACACTTGCAGAGATTCTAATTAAAAAAAATGATATTGAACTACCTGAATTTAGATAAAATTAAAATAGGTTGTGTGAATATTTATTTAGAGATGTTCTACAAAAACAGAATGCAAACCTTAAAGGAAAAGATTAAGTATTTAGATTACATTATACAATGTAACCTATATGAATTTAAAATAAAGAACTAAGACTTTCTATGCTTCCAGAGTATATAAGCTCCAGCTAGCTCCACGATAATCCCTAAAAATATCATTCCAGTAGCACCAAAAATTTCTATCAAGTACATCAGGATTCCTATAAAGACTATAGCACTTCCTAGCGCTATAAATATGATTCCACCTCTCTTATTATTCATGAGCCAAAAATACAAAAGCTTAAAATAACTACGAGGCTTACTATAAATTTGAATTGATTAAAAACTAAGCCCTAATTTAAAACTAAATCGCATTCCGTCTTCACCATTCTTTAAATTAAAGGTGGTAAGCAATCAGCGTCACATCCATTAAAAAATCATCAGGGAAGTTAGTCATAAAACAAAGGTAAAACTATTCCCTATGCTTGCTTGGTTTGAGGTTCTAGTTTTAGAAAGTTTTAACCTGTTATATAGGTGTAAAACCATTATTTTTGGCAAAAAGTAAGATCATGAAATATATATTATCTGCTATCACTCTAGTTCTTATAGCATCTTGTAAAACAGGTACTGAAAAAAAGGACACGCACTTCATAGACGGTGATGCACCAGGTGTTTATAATGGTATGAGAGTATATCTCAATAAACTAAGTGCTGCTAATAGACCTATGCCTGTAGATACCGCTATAATCATGGATGAAAAGTTTCACTTTGATAAAGATGAAGATATAACTTTTCCTGAGGTACGTTTTCTTTCTATGGAAGCTGGAAAAGATCGTTTTGTATTTATTCAAGGGCAAGAACCTTTAAACATTACTATTAATCAAGATTCTTTATGGGCTAGTAATGTAACTGGTAGTAAAGAAAATGAACTTCTCTATACTTTTAGAACTGATCAAGCAGCTTATCAACAGCAATCTAAACAGTTTAAGACTGATCGTGGAATTGCTTATAGAGCTGGTGACCAGGAAAAAGGAGACACCATCACAAAGCAATGGATGGACGCTGAAGAAGCATACAAGTCCAATGTCTTTAAAACCATTAAAAACCATCCAGATATGCTTGTAAGTCCTATGATTTTAGGCGACTTGATTAACTCTAAACTTATAGATACTGATAAGGCTAATGAATTGTTTCAATTACTGGAAGGCGACGTTAAAAACGCACCGATCACTAAAAATTTAGAATCCTATCTTAAAAAATTCACAGCTACTGCTATAGGTGCCAAAGCTCCTATTTTTGAAGGTAAATCGCCCGATGGCGACATTATTAAACTAGAAGACGCTATGGGTAAGGTTACCTTAATAGATTTCTGGGCATCGTGGTGTGGACCATGTAGACGTGAGAACCCTAATGTGGTGCGCGCTTATAAAGAATATCACGATAAAGGCTTTAATATAATTAGTGTTTCTCTAGATAAACAAAATGCAGCAGCAGCATGGAAAGCAGCGATTGAAAAAGATGAAATGGACTGGTACCATATCTCTAGATTAATGCACTGGCAGGATCCCATTGCAAAACAGTATAACGTTACTAGTATTCCTGCTACGTTCCTCATTGATGAAAACGGAATTATAATCGCAAAAAACTTAAGAGGACAAGCACTACATGATAAGCTTGCAGAACTTTTATAATTTTCCTATTTTTTTTAAGACAAATAGAGCAATGATAGGGACAAGCATTAAAACGACAGTTAATGTTTGCTCAAAAATGACATGGTGGTCGTATAGTAAAGTAACGAGATAACCAGCTACTGCTCCACCGAAATGTGCATCGTGGCCTATATTATCAACCTTGTTTTTCATTCCATAAATGGAGTAAATTAAGTACCCGATTCCAAAAACGTAACCAGGAATGATACCATATATGTAAATTCCTGGTTCCAGTAAAATTGCCGCATAAACTATTCCAGAGACAGCTCCACTAGCTCCTATCGCACTATAATGATATTCATCTTTATGAAAGATAAAACTTAATAATCCACCACCTAAAAGACTTGCAAAATAAACCACTAAAAAACCTATGTCACCGATGTAGGCCACTACCCAATTTGCAAAGAAATAAAGCGTTAACATATTAAATATTAAGTGCTGTAAATCTGCATGGAGAAATCCACTGGTTAAAAACCTAATTTGTTCTCCACGTTGAATCCCAGCGATATTAAATTTATACCTATCGAAGAAGCTACGATCTTGAAAACCCTTATAACTTACTAATGAGCATGCAACGATAATTACTAACGTTACGCTGTCTATTCCTTGAAACATATTTTGTCTTAAATTTACTTCGGAACAAGATAGTATATTTGTTCAAATTTTATTTATGCAAGCCATTGCGTTTTACCTCTTTTATCCATTATTATGGATCATCTCTAGACTACCCACAAGAATAGCTTATGGTATTAGTGATTTTGCTTTTATCATCGTTTACTATATCATAGGTTATCGTAAGAAGGTGATCTTTCACAATCTTAAAATAGCCTTTCCTGAAAAAACCGAACAGGAACTACAATTGCTTGTAAAGAAAACAACACAGCACTTTTGCGATAGTTTTATAGAAGTGATTATGTCTATGGGAATGAGTCATGAGGAAATGCGTAATCGCTTTATCTATACTAATCTAGAACTAATTAACAACTTAAGAGCACAAAACCGACCTGTTATAGTAATGTTTGGCCATCAAGGAAGTTATGAATGGACTATGTGTTTAGATGGTCAGGTAGATTATAAAATTATTGCGGTTTATAAACCACTAGCAAACAAGTACTTTAATAAATTAATCATAGATATAAGGCAGAAGTTTAATTCTACCCTAATCACTATGAGAGAAGCAAGTAGTTCTATTTCTAACAGTATTACCAGTGGAGAAATGGCCATGTATGGCCTTATTGCAGACCAGTCACCAGCTAGATATAGAGCACAACATTTTACTAAGTTTTTTAATAAAACAAGTGCCGTTTTTATGGGTAGTGAAAAACTAGCCAAAGCTCATGATACCGCTGTAGTTTATCTGGCGGTAGAAAAAGTAAAGCGAGGTCATTACCAAGCTTCATTTCAAACCATTACAGAAAACGCAGCACAAACTAAAGACTGGGAAATCACAGAAACCTTTCTACATCTTCTTGAGGAACAAATACGTAAACAACCTGAATATTATCTTTGGTCTCATAAAAGATGGAAAGCCACTCCAGATAATATTAAGCGTACTCCTGTGCTATCGCCTCGAGTTCAAGAATAAAACGATCTGCAAGTTGATCAGCCTCTTGTTGTGATGGTGCTTCTGTGTAGATTCTGATGATAGGCTCTGTATTTGATTTGCGCATGTGCACCCATTGTGTTGGGAAATCAATCTTTACACCATCTATAGTTGTTAAATCTTCACTCGCATAGGTAGTAGCGATATCTGTCATGATATCATCTACTGGCATTCCCTTGGTAAGCTGTACTTTCTTTTTACTCATGTAATATTCTGGATAGCTAGCTCTTAATTCGCTTACCTTCATTTTCTTTTCAGTAAGTAATGATAAGAACATAGCTATACCTACGAGCGCATCGCGGCCATAATGAGAATCTGGATAAATAATACCACCATTTCCTTCTCCACCTATTACGGCGTGAACCTCTTTCATTTTTTGAACTACGTTTACTTCTCCTACGGCAGCAGCATAATAAGTACCACCATGAGATTCTGTAACATCTCTTAAGGCTCGAGAAGAAGATAGATTTGATACCGTATTTCCTTTATGAATACCTAGTATATAGTCAGCACAAGCTACTAGGGTATACTCTTCACCAAACATTTCTCCTTCTTCAGTCATAAAGGCTAGTCGATCTACATCTGGATCAACCGTGATTCCAAAATCTGCTTTTTGTTCAACAACCGCAGCAGCAAGATCACCTAAATGTTCTTTTAAAGGCTCTGGATTATGGGGAAAGTGTCCTGTAGGTTCACAATATAATTCTATCACCTCTACTCCTAGTTTCTTTAATAATGCTGGAACCGCTATTCCTCCAGTAGAGTTTACACCATCTACCACAACTTTAAAATTCATCGCTTTAATAGCCTCTACCTTAGTGACCGACATATCGAGTACTAAATCTACGTGACGATCTATATAGTCCTTTATAACTTTAACAGTTCCTAAATGATCCACCTCTACATAGTTAAAATCCTCAGCAGCTGCCGTATCAAGAATCTTTTGACCTTCTACACCATCTAGAAACTCACCTTTATGATTCAACAACTTTAAGGCATTCCATTGCTTAGGGTTATGACTGGCTGTTAAAATAATTCCTCCATCTGCTTTTTCTAGTGGGACAGCAATTTCTACTGTAGGAGTAGTACTCAAGCCTAAATCTATAATATGACAGCCCATACCTAGTAAGGTATTTTGTACTAATGCCTGGATCATAGCACCACTTAAACGGGCATCTCTTCCTATGGCAACAGTAGGCGCATTTTTACCAGAGGCTTCTTTAAGCCATTTTGCATAAGCACTAGCAAATTTAACGGCATCTAGCGGTGTTAGGTTTTCACCTGGTTCACCACCTATAGTACCACGTATTCCCGAAATAGATTTTATAAGAGTCATAGAAAATTCTTTACATTTACAACAAAAGTAAGAGTACTCAACGCTATCTACAACTGCCACATGAATTATCTCGCACATATTTACCTTTCTGGAAATGACACAGAGTTGCGTATCGGTAATTTTATTGCAGATTCTGTGCGCGGTAAAGACTTTACAGCGTTTCCTGAACGCGTGGCACAAGGGATTATTTTACACAGGCATATAGACACTTTTACTGATGCTCATCCTGTAGTTAAGTTAAGTAAAGACCTTATAAGAAGTGAGTATGGACACTGGAGCAGTGTCATTATAGATTTATATTATGACCATTTCCTAGCTGCAAACTGGCTGGATTTTCACGATATACCGCTAGACCTTTATACAGAGCAATTTTATAGCGATCTGGATAAAAATCATGAAATATTACCCGAAAAGGTGAAGAACTTTTTTCCCTTTATGATAGAACAGAATTGGTTACTTAGCTATGCCACAATAGAAGGAATCTCGACCATTTTTAATCAAATGAACCATCGCACTAGAAACCGTAGCAAGATGAACTTTGCACCTATTGAATTAGTGAAATACTATGATGAAATGGAACGCCACTTCAGAGATTTTTTTTCAGACTTGCAAGATCATGTAAAGCAACAAGACATCAGCTTAGATTCTTTATAACAGCTCGGAATCATCTCCTAAAGATGATGAATTAAACGATGAAATCTAGTAAAACACCATTTTCAAGTTGATTATATTTTTTACCACTGGTCCATTTTAGACTTGGTAAAACTCTATAACACTATTACAAACTCATTTCCTGGAACAGCTCACTAGAAATCAATCTATAGATCTATACTTGATCTTTAAGATTATAATGGCAAAAAAAAAGCCTTGTAAAAACAAGGCCATTTATATGCGTGAGATATTATTCTATATCTAAAACTTATAAATTAGGAATTACTAATTCCTGTCCTGGATGAATTACATCTGGATTAGAAAGAATACCTGTGTTTGCAGCAAATATTTGCTTGTATTTCATAGGATCATGAAAGTAGTGCTTTGCGATAAGACTTAAGGATTCACCGCTTTGAACAGTATGACGTGCATAAACAGATTCATCAGAAACTTTGATATCGGCCATAAGGTCGCTAGGGTTATCACCACCTACTTTCTTGATTTCATCCCACAACAGGTCTTTTTCATAAGGTGTAGCAGCAGTTCCTCTTATTTCAAGACGGTCTCCTTTTACTTGTACATCACCATCCTGAATCGATAGTTTTTCACCTAAATCAAGAACGCTTTGATATTTTTCTTTTACCATTTTATTACTTTTAAAATTAATATCGGTAAGTTACTAATCATCTAAGAAATTAAGATAATAGACTACTTGAATATCTTTAATTCGATAAAAGTTTTATAAAATCTTTAAAATACGCTTTCGCGAAAGCGTGAACGAGTTTTTCCTATTCCTGATCTTTCATGGTGGTGTAAACATTATTTACATCATCATCTTCTTCTAGTTTCTCTATTAATTTATCCACATCTTCACGTTGCTCAGCAGTGATTTCTTTTTGAACAGTAGGAATATATTCAAAGTCTGAACTTAATATTTCATGTCCCATTTCTTCTAGACCACTTTGTAGCGTTCCGTAATTTTGAAACTCTGCATAAATCATAATGCCATCTACTGAATTATCATCTTCTTCATCTTTCTCATCTAGAAAGAGTTCCTCAGCACCATAATCGATTAATTCTAGCTCAAGCTCTTCTAAGTCTAGCTCACCTGCTGGAATTCTAAAATGACATTTATGATCAAACATAAACTCTACAGAACCTGATGTTCCTAAGTTCCCATCACATTTATTAAAATAGCTACGCACATTTGCAACGGTTCTATTATTATTATCTGTAGAGGTTTCTACCAGTACTGCTATACCGTGAGGAGCATAACCTTCAAATAATACAGTATCAAAATTTGCGGTATCCTTATCAGTTGCTTTTTTAATGGCACGTTCTACATTTACCTTAGGCATGTTTACGGCCTTAGCATTTTGTATTACAGCACGTAATCTAGCATTAGAATCTGGATCTGGGCCACCTTCTTTAACGGCTATCACTATATCTTTCCCTATTCTCGTAAAGGCCTTAGACATAGCACTCCATCTTTTCATCTTGCGTGCTTTGCGAAATTCAAATGCTCTTCCCATGTATTAAATTGTTTAGTTTTAAAGGTTCAAATTTAAGGTTATGATAGTATCGATGCAACAAAATGTACGATGACCCATTAATAACGCATAAAAAACAGCTACTCATTTAATGAACAGCTGCAATTTTACAAAATCAATACCGTAATTACTCGTCTCCTACGATGTGCTCTATAGCAGCAGCAAGTTGAAAGTCTTTATCTGTTAAACCATTTACGTCATGGGTGCTCAATGTAATTTCTAACGTGTTATAGACATTGTGCCAGTCTGGATGGTGTTCCATCTTTTCAGCTATAAGCGCTATACGTGTCATCACTGAAAAGGCATCCATAAAATTATCAAATTCAAATGTGGTATGAATAGCATCATCATAATAATCCCATCCTTCTACTTTTTCTAGATGCTGGTGTATCTGGTCTTCATTTAATTTTTCCATGTTCTTTTATTTAGAGTTACAAATTTACATCCTTAATCATAAGTGACCCAGTAAATTGATTACAGTATTTATGTAAATACTTCTTTCTTGAAATACTTACTCTGTTAATGTTTCTACTCCTTGTTTTTTAAGTTTCTATATGTCATAGTAGAATATGATGCTTAGAACATGAGCGCCTACTGTCTTATGGAATAAAACGCCCTTATTTCCTTTCTTTATCCCTAAAAAAGTAAACAATGTTAATATATTTGAGCTATGAAAAATATCACTCTGCTTCTACTCCTAGCCTGTACCGTTGCCATATCCCAAGATCATTTAAAACAGGAAAAACCTAACAAAGCGGTCCATTTAAGAGAAATCCCTAGACATAATTTATTAATGGATTTAGGGATTACACAACCTACAGGTGATTATAAAGACGTTGCTAAAGCTGGTCTTCATATAGGTTTAGATTATACTTATTACATTAATAAAAACTTGGGATTAAGTTCAGGAATTAAATTACAAACTAACCAGTTTGGTTATTTAGATTCAGATACAAATCCTGAAAATGAAATAACTAACCAGGCTTATAGAACTATAAGTGTCGCAATAGGACCTACATACAGTCATACTATAAATAGATTTCAATTTGATGCCTTTTTTAAAGCTGGTGTAGCCTTTTATAACAACCCTTCAAATAGGGTTACTAATTTTGAGCTACAGGACGCACCAGATCGCATACTTTATCAATCTGATTCAGCAAACTCATCACCTTCCAGCGCATATATAGAAGGCGGTCTTCGTTTTAATTACTACTTCCGTAGATCAGTTCAGGTGTTTTTCTCTCCTCAATGGAATACCACGCTAGGGAATCCTATAGGTTATAACTTTTTAGATATAGAAGGTACCAGCTTTAATCCAGAAGAAGTGCGCACTATTAATGCTTCTAATCTGGTTTTTAGCTTAGGTGTTAAAATAGCACTTTCACCAGAGTATTCTAGCGGTGAAAATCGTTATGATGGTGAAGATTAAAAAACTATTATTTTTTTAACATACTCTTACTAGACTTCTTTTGTTTAATGTTTAATTTTATAAACTAAACAAAAGCAGTGAAATTATACCAATTCTCATCCCAGCAAAAACTACCCATTTCATTAGATGAAGCCTGGACTTTTCTAACCGATGCTAATAATCTAAAACTCCTTACACCGCCAGAACTAGACATGAAAGTTCTATATGGTACAGAACGTGGTATGTATCCAGGACAGCTTATTGAATATACCGTTAAGCCATTACCACTATACCGCACTAACTGGGTAACTCATATTACTCAGGTTCAGGAAAAAGAATATTTTGTAGACGAGCAAATGTATGGACCTTATGCCACCTGGCATCATAAACATTTTATAAGTGAGATTCCTGGTGGCACATTAATGGAAGATTTGATTCACTATCGTTTACCATTTGGGCTGTTAGGCAAGTTAGGAGCTCCATTTGTTAAAAAGCAGTTAGAAGAAATATTCCGCTTTCGCGAAAGCGCACTTATCAATCACTTCGGTTCATTTAACAAATAAAACACAATACATAAACACATAATAATCAATTAATATGTCTAAAAACATACTACTTATAGGCGGAAGCCGTGGAATAGGAAACGCTATAGTACAACACATGCATAGCAATAACAATCTGTTTGTAGCTTCTCGAGAAAATGAAAATTTGCCAGATGGTGTCACGCATATCAAATTTGATGCTCTTACAGATCAGCTGGATACCAGCGCCTTACCAGAATCACTAGACGGTTTTGTGTACTGCCCAGGAAGTATCAATTTAAAGCCGTTTAAAATGTTAAAGCAGGAACATTTTGAAGAAGATATGAATATTAACTTTTTCTCTATGCTCAAAGTGACACGTACCGTTCTACCTTTATTAACTAAAGATGGTTCAAGCAGCATGGTGTTTTTCTCTACCGTTGCAGTCTCCACAGGTATGCCATTTCATACCAGTGTAGCAGCGGCCAAAGGTGCTATAGAAGGTTTTGCCAGAGCTCTAGCCGCAGAGTATGCGCCTACCGTTAGAGTAAATGTCATTGCTCCATCACTAGTAGATACTCCACTTGCTGGCAGACTTTTAAATAATGATGCCAAAAAAGAAAAAATGGGAGAAATGCACCCGTTAAAACGTGTAGGAACTCCTGCTGATATAGCTAGTACCGCAGCCTTTTTATTAGAACAGAACTCAGGCTGGATCACAGGACAAGTTATAGGCGTTAATGGTGGAAAAGGTTCATTAAGTTTAGGCTAGACATAAATAAGCTACCCGTATATAACACCAGTTCAAGAGCTTAGATTAAAGAGGAAAAATGAATAAAAAAGTAAACATATTTTGGTTCCGCAGGGACTTAAGACTTGATGATAATGTGGGATTTCTAGAAGCTTTAAAAAGTGATGTTCCAGTTTTACCTATTTTCATTTTTGATAAAGATATTCTAGATCATCTACCAGAAGATGATGCTCGAGTAACCTTTATCCATGAGCAACTGCAACACATGCGAGATGAGTTACAAAATAAATACGATAGCTCTATGGCTATGTTTTATGGGAAACCCGATCAAGTATGGGAAAAAATCACCACAAATTATGAGGTACATACTGTATTTACAAATAGAGATTATGAACCTTATGCACTAGAAAGAGATGAGAAATTAGCCCAATTCTTCAAAGAAAAAGACATCATCTTTAACACCTTTAAAGATCAAGTAATCTATGAAAAAGATGAGGTCGTAAAGGCAGATGGTAATCCTTATGTAGTCTACACACCTTATAAAAATAAATGGTTAGAACATTTTAAAGAACAAATAGGAAAGGCTGATAATATCACCATTCATCACACAGAGAATCACTTAAAGAACTGTATTAAAAACACTCATTTACCTCATCTGAGTTTATCAGATATGGGATTCAAAAAATCCACTATAGAAATCCCTGATTATAACATCACACCATTACTCATAGAAGATTATGATAAAACAAGAAATTACCCAGGTTTAAAGGATGGGACTTCTAGACTAGGTGTTTACCTTAGATTTGGTGTGGTAAGTGTGCGCAAAATGATCAAAAAAGCAGATGCAGCAACCGATAAAACCTTCCTTAGCGAATTAATATGGCGTGAGTTTTTTATGCAAATTCTATATCATTTCCCTAAAACTGTAGATCACGCTTTTAAATCAAAATATGACCGTATAGAGTGGCGTAATAATGAAGACGAATTTGAGAAATGGAAAAGTGGAACAACCGGTTATGCCCTTGTAGATGCTGGTATGCGTGAGCTTAATAAAACAGGTCACATGCATAATAGAGTACGCATGCTGGTAGCCAGTTTTTTATGTAAACATTTACTAATAGACTGGCGCTGGGGCGAGCGCTATTTTGCTGAAAAATTATTAGATTATGAATTATCTAGTAATGTGGGAAACTGGCAGTGGGCAGCTGGTAGCGGTGTAGATGCCGCACCATATTTTAGAATATTCAATCCTATTACCCAAAAAGATAAATTTGATAAAAACCGAGCATACATTAACAAATGGGTTCCAGAATTTGAAACAGATCAGTACGTAGATATGATGGTAGATCATAAAGAAGCACGAGAACGCTGCTTAAAAACTTATAAAGACGCAGTGGCATAGATTGAAACAAAAAATCAACATCGTCTGGTTTAAAAGAGATTTGAGAATACTAGACCACGAACCTCTTAAAAAAGCAACACAAGAGCCTTTTCCTATACTCCTACTCTATATATTAGAACCCATAATATTAAATGACGCTCATTACAGTGAGCGTCATTTCAATTTTATAAAGCAGTCATTACATAACATGAATGAAAAGCTGCAAAGCGTTCCTACACATGTATTATGCGTAAAAGGTGATGCCTTAACCATATTTAAAAGTTTACAAAATACCTTTAACATCCATATGGTCTTTTCTCATCAAGAAACTGGTCTGCTTATAACGTATCAAAGGGATATCAAAATGGCTCGATATTTTAAGTCTCAAGGTATCCACTGGCAAGAAAGTGTTTCAAATGGTGTTTTGCGAGGCCTTAAGAATCGTAGTAAATGGAAAGAACACTGGATTGAATTTATAAATAAAGACTTGCAGCATCCTGATTTTGATAAGGGCACATTTCTAGACCTATATGAACTTCAAGAATTAGAAAAATCATTTCAAATCGTAATCCTTAAAACACCAATTGATAAAAATATTCAACCCGGCGGAACCACCAGTGCGTTAAAATACTTTGATAGCTTTTTAAAACAGCGCATTAATGGATATAATAGATATTATTCTAAACCAGCTACCAGTAGAAAACATAGCAGCCGTTTATCGCCATATATAGCATGGGGAAATGTAAGTGTACGCATGATTGCTCAAAAAGCCAGTGCTGCAAAATATCATGTAAAAGATAAGCGCACACTCAACTCATTTTTATCCAGGTTAAGGTGGCAAGCTCATTTTATTGAGAAATTTGAAATGGAATACCAGCTAGAATGGCGTAGCGTTCATAAAGCATACCGTCAACTGGATAAACCCATAAATCCAAAGCATCAAAAAGCCTGGCGAGAAGGAAAAACCGGTTACCCATTAGTAGATGCAGCTATGCGCTGTTTGAACACTACGGGATTTGTAAATTTCAGATTGCGAGCCATGCTCACTGGCTTTTTCACACATCATTTATGGCAGCCATGGCAAGATGCTAGTAATCACCTAGCCTCGCAATTTTTAGACTTTGAACCTGGAATTCATTATCCGCAATTACAAATGCAGGCTGGAGAAACAGGTATTAACATAGTGCGCGTTTATAATCCAGTAAAAAACAGCCTAGAACATGATCCCGATGGCGTTTTTATAAAAAAATGGGTGCCTGAATTAGTAGACTTACCGCTGCGATTTATTCATGAACCATGGAAAATCACAGCTATGGATGAGCAGTTTCTAAATTTTAAATTAGGAGAAGATTATCCTAAAAGGATTGTTGAGAATACGCTTCCGCGAAAGCGTGCTCAAGACATACTCTACGGAATTCAGAAAGACCTTAAAAACAAAACTGAAGCTGCCCGGATTATTGCAAAACACACTAACCCCAATAGGGAAATATGGCCTGGTGGTAAAGAAATTAAAAGGAATTAAAACTGAACATGAAGTTAAAATGATGCATAACACTTTTAGGCTGTTTTAATGGAGGATTTTGTTAGGAATTAAAAATTAGAGTACATTTTATTCTTCTACTTACCTTTGTTATATAAAACAAAACTTTGCAAGACCCTAAACCTCATAACCACTTCTCCACGTGCCCTAGTTGCAAAGGTCAAGGCAAAAAGAGACAGCGCTTGCGTAAGAGAGTGAAATTAACTTATGAGCGTGATCTTGAACAATATAAAAATGGAGTTACAGGAGTAAAACCTGTAAAGCCTAGAGGTCATTTAAGTATTTGTAAAAACTGCCAAGGATCTGGATTAATAACTGTACTTAAACCTATTCAACCAGATGTAGATCATTATCCACACCTTGCCATAGTAGGTGGTGGAATAGGTGGTGTGGCGCTTGCTGTAGCCTGTCTTCATAGAGGAATACCTTTTACCTTATTTGAACGTGATAGTAGTTTTAATGAACGCTCGCAAGGTTATGGATTAACCCTACAACAAGCTAGTAAGGCTATGGAAGGTTTTGGCATCACAGAACTCAAAGAAGGTATAGTTTCTACAAAGCACATAGTCCATAAAACCAATGGAACGATTATAGGTGAATGGGGAATTAGAAAATGGCTCCAGGATAAGGAAAATAATTATGATAAACGGACTAATATTCACATAGCTAGGCAATCATTACGACTCGCTTTACTAGATCAACTTCCATCTCATAATGTAGTGCAATGGGGACATAAATTTATAGATTATAAGGCAGTTCAGGATAATGAGCTAGAGCTACGTTTTGAAGTTAATGGTATTATAAAAACTACCACCACTAACCTTCTTATAGGCGCTGACGGAATACGCAGCAAAGTGCGCAAACTGATTATTAACGAAGACTCTACTCCTTTACGTTATCTAGATTGCATGGTTATTTTAGGAATTTGCCCTTATCATAAACTTGATCCTTTAAAACATGACTTATTAGACTCAGCTACCGTGTTTCAAACAGCCAATGGTCATGAACGCATTTACATGATGCCTTATAATCAGGAATCTGTTATGTGGCAACTTAGTTTTCCTATGCTTGAAGAAGATGCTAAAAAACTCAGTGCTTTAGGTCCAAAAGCGTTAAAAGAAGAAGCATGCCGTAGAACACAATGGCATGATCCTATTCCACAAATCATGGCTGGTACAACTGCTGCACATATAACGGGATATCCTGTTTATGACAGAGCCTTACTAAATCAAGAACTATTGAAACCCCATGAGCGCATCACTCTGTTAGGTGATGCTGCACATCCCATGAGTCCATTTAAAGGTCAAGGTGCTAACCAAGCTTTACTCGATGCCTTATCGCTAGCACGTAGTATCACTAAAGCAAATAATCCACATAACGACTGGCGCAAAAATGGATTAAGATCAAGCATTTTAAATCCTTATGAAAATGAAATGATTAAGCGTAGTGGTGTAAAGGTAAAAGCATCTGCTCAAGCTGCTGAGTTCTTACATACAGATATTGTGCTGCATGAAGCAAATGAACCTAGAGGAAGAGTTTTAAAAAGAGAAAATGAAGGTTTATAATGTATACCTATGATGTAAAAAACGCTACAACTATTTATATAACTTATACTGATTCACGTTACCTTCGCAACTCGATATGCTCACGCACCACTCAATAAATAATAGAATACTACCATAATTATGGCTTCAGGATTTTTTGCCTTACTAGATGATATCGCAGCACTCATGGATGATGTTGCTGTAATGAGTAAAGTCGCTACTAAGAAAACAGCTGGGATTTTAGGAGATGATCTCGCTGTTAATGCTGAAAAAGCTTCTGGATTTGTTTCTTCTAGAGAGATTCCTGTTTTATGGGCTATCACTAAAGGCTCTTTTTTAAACAAGCTTATCATTTTACCTCTAGCCTTTCTATTAAGTGCCTTTGTACCAGTCGTGGTAACCATCATTTTAATTTTAGGAGCTATTTATCTAGCCTATGAAGGAGCTGAAAAAATTTATGAATATGCTTTTCCGCACAAACAAGTAGATGAAACTGAAACACTAGAAAACCTTACAGAACAAGAAATTTTAAGTAAAGAAAAAGCTAAAATTAAGTCTGCCATTCTTACTGACTTTATTCTGTCTGTAGAAATAGTAATCATTGCGCTAGGAACAGTTCTAGGAGAATCGATTACTAAACAAATCATGGTAGTAACTGTGGTTGCCATTTTAGCAACTATAGGAGTTTATGGGATCGTGGCTCTTATTGTAAGAATGGATGATCTAGGTTACAGACTTATCAAATACAGTAAAAACAAAAAAGGCGTTTCCATGACATTGGGAACTCTACTCGTTAAAGCTTTACCTTTAATTATAAAAGGTCTAGCCGTGGTAGGAACTATTGCTCTACTGCTTGTCGCTGGTGGTATCTTTCTCCACAATGTTACTTACCTACATGACTTATTTCACAGCTGGCCATCTATTATTGCTGAGTTTATAGTAGGTCTTATAGTAGGAATTATAGCAGTAGTACTTATCAAATTTTTCCAAAAACTATTTTTAAAGGAAAAACATTAATAACAATCCACATCTACATTACATCTTACAGAACGGAACTGTTTTATAGATTCAAAACTCCGTTTCACTTTACGTATGTAGTCCTTAATGGTTTTAGGATGATGTTGCTTTCCCATTTTAACAATTACATGCACTTGATATAAGTTGCGCACACGTGCCACTGGTGGGAATTCTGGACCTAGCACTTCTACTCCATGCTCGATTTGGTTCAGTGCATTTACAAACCACTGTCCTGCCTGTAAGGTCGTGTTATAATCACGTTGTTTAAAAGTTAATCTTATTAAACGCTGGAATGGCGGGTATTTAAAATGATAACGTTCCTGTAATTGTTCTTTAAACATAGTACCATAATCATAAGTACTTACTTGCTGTAAAATCTGGTGTTCAGGATTATAGGATTGAATTAACACCTTACCGCGCTCAGCAGTACGGCCAGCACGTCCAGACACTTGTGTAAGCAAATGAAAACAACGCTCATGGGCT
>P_2C_Liq_1_UnCtyDRAFT_1000113_pt1 | contig 33197 bp, 29 predicted proteins | sample Pon2CUnioCityCA_2_FD_10234 | JGI IMG/M metagenome (IMG submission 10234) | reverse complement strand
GGCGGTGTCAGGGCCAACTCCAGCATGGGCCGTGTTATCCCCAGGGCCAAGAGATTGGCTTCGGGCCAACCATAGCCGAGGAGTGTTTCCCCTTCTACACCGAACACAGATAAGGTCCATTGGGTAATGGCCACGCTGTCGAGAGTGGTTGACTCAATGCCGATGGGCAGTCCAAACCCCTCTTGGGCCAGGGTTCCTAGCTTGTCGAGGCTGGCATCGAGGGTGGTGCGATCGCTGCTCTCGATCAAGGCCATCGCCCCCACACCGAGGGTCGAGGAGAGTCCGGGACGACCTCCGGCGACGGGAATCACCCCCAGGCTGAAGCTTCCATCGAGAGGGGCAAAGATCTCGCGATCGATATCAAGACCAAATTGGCTCGCCGCCGCTCGCAATTCACTCAAGAGCATCGTCCCTTCTGGGGTTTGTTCGATCCATTGAGTCCATTGAGTCCAAGTCTGATCGAGGTGACTCCCTTCAATGAAGGCCAGGGTATTTTCTGGAAAGCGGTTAACCCGAGAGTTGGCCAGGGGTTGCATGGGGAGGTTGAGGGAGGAATCCTCAGGAACACTCAGCACAGTTCGCAGATGCAGTCCGATATCGGTGATACCCAGTCCCGCCACGATCGCCCCTGGGGTGGTTTCGGCTAATTCGGCCGGTGCAGAGGCGGACTCATCGAGTTGTTGTAAGTCGGCGACATCGGCAATATAGGCTTGTATCAGTGGGGTTTCAACGGGCTGCGATCGCAACAGATCTCGCATCTGACCTTCACGAGCAAAGGAGGTGTTATCTTTGGCCGTATCGATCGCCGCTTTGACCACATCGGGCTGATCGCCCACAGCCAGATAATCTCCGAATACCGCAATGCTATAGGACTCGGGTTGCGTCGACTCATCTCCCGCTTGCTCCGTCATGGTCACTGTTGAAATGGTGGTGTTGCGATAGGTTTCTTCTTGTAATTGCTTGTCCTGAGACCCCTTGACGCGGTTGGCGAAGGCCAGGGCCTGGATTTTATCGCGAATCCCGACAATAGCCAGGAGTTGTTCATCATCCCCCGCTGGGTTGGGAACCAGGGCTAACATGACATTGCCAATCCAGGGTTTGAGATCACGGTTAAAGTCGAGTTGGGTATCTTGGGCGAGATCCTGCTGAAACTCAGTCAGTAACGCTTCGACAGAGGCTTGGGCTTCGGGAGTTCCAAAGCGTCGTAATTGTCCCCAGACCGACGCATCCATTTCAATGTATAGGGCCATGATCGCCTCAGCTGGAACTGCCTCAGCGCCCTCCTGGGGGGAGCTTAAGGGACTCGGACGCAGCCGTAACCAACCGAGAGCGATCGCGCCGGTTCCTAAGACCACTGTGGTGGCGATGGCGATGGGACGCCACCAACTCTTACCGGTTTTCGACTCTTTCGCGTTTTTCATTAAAGACCTCTTCCTCTAGCGATTTAGCTAACCTGATCACCCGACTCTGGCGCTAACGGCTGACTCCTGAGATGACCCTAGTCGGCCCGGCAGTCAGTAAACTGGGGATAGGGGGCGATCGCCACCCCACAAGGAACCCGTTACACCGCTGGGGCGATCGTTGCACCCCTACCATAACCTGTTCACGTTCTGCGCCTGATTCTGCCCTTAATCTGCATTATGTCCAACTTCTACTTTGACACGAACACCAACGCCTTTGAACTCCCCGGCGCACGTCCTCATTACACCCCAGATCGTCCCGGACAAGTCGAACATATTTTCCTCGATTTAGTTTTAAATATCCCCAAAAAGCGATTTTCGGGAACTTGTCATATCCATTTGCGGCCAATTCGTGGCGGGATTACTCAGCTACAACTCGATGCGGCTCAACTCCAGATTAAAGACGTTGCAATCAACGATCGCCCCCAGTCCTTTTCCGCTGACGGCGAGACTCTCACCATTGACTTGGATGATCCCACCAACCCGGATCAACCCCTAGTCCTTAAAATCGACTACAGTGTTAAACAGCCTCGACGGGGCTTATATTTTGTGGGGCCAACGGAGGCTGAACCCCACAAACCCACCCAGGTTTGGACGCAAGGGGAAGATGAAGATTCTCGGTTTTGGTTTCCCTGTTTTGACTATCCTGGACAACTGGCGACGTCGGAAATTCGTGTCCGAGTTCCCCAAGACTTCCTGGCGATTTCTAATGGCGATCTTCTCAAAACTGAGGATGAGGGTCAAGAGAAGATTTATCATTGGCAACAAACTCAAGTTCATCCGACGTATTTGATGACCTTGGCGGTGGGGCGTTTTGCCGAGATTCGCGATGAATGGAATGGTAAACCGATTACCTATTATGTGGAACGCGATCGCCTAGAAGATGGCAAACGCACGATGGGTAAAACGCCGCGAATGGTGGAGTTTTTCAGTAATGCGTTTGGTTACGAATATCCTTATCCTAAATATGCTCAAGTCTGTGTCGCCGACTTCATTTTTGGGGGGATGGAAAACACCTCAACGACCCTTTTAACCGATCGCTGTCTCCTCGATGAACGGGCGGCGATCGACAGTGAACGCAGTGAAAGCCTGGTGGCCCATGAATTAGCCCACCAATGGTTTGGCGATTTGTTGGTGATTGAACATTGGTCTCAGGCTTGGATTAAGGAGGGGATGGCTTCCTATGCTGAGGTCTTGTGGACGGAGTATGAATATAGTCACGATGATGGGGCTTATTATCTGTTGCAAGAAGCCCGCAGCTATCTCGATGAAGATAAACGCCGCTATCGTCGCCCCATTGTCACCAATGTCTATCGAGAACCGATTGAGTTGTATGATAGCCACATTTATGAGAAGGGGGCTTGTGTCTATCATATGCTGCGGTGTGAGTTGGGTGAGGCGTTGTTCTTTAAGGCGATCGCCCATTTTGTTAATCAAAATGCTCATTCAACGGTGGGAACGGTTGATTTGTTGCGGGCAATTTCTGAAGCCACAGGACGCAATTTACAAGGGTTGTTTGACCAATATGTGTTCCGAGGCGGTCATCCTGATTTTGAAGTGAGTTACAGTTGGGACAAAGAGGGCAACATTGCGAAAGTGACCGTCAAACAAACGCAAGCGAAAGACGGGAATACTCTCTACGATCGCAATCTCTTTGACCTCCATGTTCCCATCGCCTTTGGTTACGAAGACGACACCGCCCAACGAATGACCGTNCATCTCTGTGACGCNGAACAGACCTTTTATTTCGCCCTCCCTCGCAAGCCCCATTATGTCACCTTTGATGTGGGGAATACGGTTCTCAAAACCCTAAAACTCAAGTATCCTCTCCCCAATCTCATCGCCCAGTTAAGCCAAGATGATGATCCCATTTCCCGGATTTATGCCGCTGAAGCCCTGGCGAAAGAGGGCAATTTAACGGCAGTAGAAACCCTGGCAAAAGCCCTCAAATCCGAGGCATTTTGGGGGGTACGAGTGGAGATAGCGGGTCAGTTGGCTAAAATCAACCTTGACCAAGCTTTTGAGGGGTTGTTGGCAGGATTAAAAGATGAGGATTCCCGCGTCCGTCGGGCGGTGGTGAACGGCTTGGCGAAGGTGAAAACTCGGGCCAGTTATAAGGCGGTGAAGTCCATTGTTAAGCAAGGCGACGCGAGTTATCGGGTTGAAGCGGCGGCGGCGAAGGCTTTGGGGATGATTGCGGCGAAACTCCCGGATGGGAAACCGAAACCGGAAAAAGCGATCGCCCATTTGCGAGCGGTCTTAGAGACAAAAGCCGGTTGGAATGAGGTCGTTCGTTTAGGGGCGATGGCCGGTTTGAGTCAGTTCAAAACTCGCCAGGATGCTCTGGATCTGATTCTGGAGTACACCGCTGACACGGTTCCTCAAGCCTTGCGTTTAGGGGCGATTCGCGCTCTGGGGGCGGTTTCGACGGGACAGTCGCCGGCGGATGTCGATCGCATTCTCACTCGTTTGGAACAGTTGGCCCGGGAGGACTTCTTCTTAAGCCAACGTTCGGTGGTGGTGGCGTTGAAGTCGATGGAAACCTCGGGGGCGATCGCGATTCTACAAGGGATTGCTGAACAAACGGCTGATGGCCGCATTGTTCGGGTAGCTGAGGAGGCGATCGAGGCGGTGGAGAAAAACATCGGAACGGACAAAGCGGTGACGGGCCTGCGTCGGGAGTTGGACAAGATGAAGAAACTCAATCGAGATCTTCTCAGTCGTCTGGAGGCTTTGGAGGCGAAATCGGACAAGTCGTAATGGCCGAGTTCTTGTGAATGGCCCAGTCTTTCTGACGGGCCATTCTCGGTGGGGGCGAACGGTGTTCGCCCTTACCCCGGGGAGTTTGGGGCGGTTTGACTGTTGAGGAGATGAGGAAATGACGATTTTGGAGTTACCGATCGCGTTGTCGTTAGAGGCGATCGAGGTGTTTTGTTTACGCTATGGTGTGTCCCGTTTGTCTTTGTTTGGTTCGGTGTTACGAGAGGATTTTACGCCAAACAGCGATGTGGATGTGTTGGTGGAGTTTAAGCCGGAATGTGTTCCCGGGTTTTGGGAATTAGTGGAGATGGAAGATTGCTTAACGCAGCAGTTCCGGCGACGGGTTGATCTGCGAACTCCGGCTGAGTTGAGCGAGTATTTTCGCGATCGTGTTTTACTAGAGGCGTTACAGATTTATGACGGCAAATGATGATGTAACACGACTCGAACATATGCGAGATGCGGCACAAGAGATATTAGAATTTATGGAGGGCGAAACGCTCGACAGTTTTGAAAACAATCGTCTGTTGCAATTGGCAGTAGTTCGGTTGTTAGAAGTCATTGGTGAGGCTGCTAACTACGTTTCTGTGGATTGTCAGCGACGACATCCCGAGCTTCCCTGGCGGGGTATGATAGGAATGCGAAATCGCTTGATTCACGCTTATTTTGGAGTCGATCTCAATGTGATCTGGAAAACGGTTACAGAAGATCTTGAAGATCTGCTCGCTTTGATAGAAGTGGGACTAGGGCAAGAAAGAGGCGATTCCTCTTAAACTATTTGTCAGTCACATTTCGGAGAAACGGCGATGACCCCAACCAACCCCAATCTCTCTCAGAGGGCGATCGCCCTACGTCCCAATCTCACGGTCGATCGCCAACAACTCAGGGACCTGTGCGATCGCTGTCCCCAGAGAACAGTTAAAACTATCAGAGAAACTCAAGCGGGTAAAATTTCTAATCGTTCAATGCGCTCTAAACTAATCAGGCAAACGCTGTCAGTAATGATTATCTCTTAACTCACCGCCCCAAATCAGCCCTGACCTCGTCCGGTGAGTCAGCAAAAATCGGCACATCATAATGACCTGAAATCTCCATAAAAGCCCGATTTCTGATTAAACCGCTTCCAACCAATCATAAATCTGAGATAATTCATCCAGGGTGACAAAGCCATACTTCCAGAGAATCATCGGTAACGGCCCGAGATCCGTATCTCGACGACGTAAAGCGATCGCGATCGAGTCCGGCGAGAGGGATAACTCCTCTTGCAAAAAGTCAATAAACTGTCGTTGTCGTGTTGCTCCCATGACTCAATTGCCCCCCTTTAATGATCAGTGTCCGCCGCTCTCAACTCACCCCAATCACTCCATTCTGGGATGACTCACCATCACCACCTCGATGCAGCGATCGCTAAGCCACCACCCTAACAGAGTTTCATAGCGTTGAATGGATACAAGGGCAACATTTTTACAAACATTTAACGATCGCCCCTAGGACTCATCCCGAACCACCTCAAGGCGATCGCCCACCTCAACTCCTAACTCCGCCGCCCGGCCCCCGCGTAATTCAATCACCGCATCTACCAGAACATCATCCCCAGGCCCGTACGTCGGACAGCGAGCGGCCACCGTTTCACAGGGAGGGACATCCGCCGCTAAGCCGACGACTTCCCCCTCCAACAGAAAAATCATGTCCAAATGGATGCGGACATTCTTCATCCAGAAACTGACCGGCCGGGGAGGATTGAAGGGAAACAACATCCCGCGATCGTCCGGGAGTTCCTCTCGGTACATCAACCCCATCGCCTGTTGCTGCGGCGTGCGGGCCACCTCTAACTCCAGACGGCGATCGCCCACCCAGACATAAGCCTCAATCGGTAATCGTTGTCCCCGTGACGAAGACGCATTCGCCGGAGTCGTGGTAGGCTCAGGAGTCGGAGAATCCGCCACATCCACCGCCGACGAGTTCCCGCCATTGATCGAACAACTCCCTAACACCAACACCGTCAAAACCATAAGCACACAGCGGCCGCCGTAACCGCGATAACGTCGGACTGAAGTTAATCGGGACAGACTCAACACCTTTGTCACCATCCTTTGTCCTGTTGTCACGTTACCTATACCCAAACAATGAGCAATGAACCGGATTGATTCCAGCCTCAGCCAGAACTTTACCGTCTCCTTAATTCTGTCCTTGAGCCACATCCCGCAGTCGCTGCACCACAAAGGGGCGATCGAGATAGGAGAGGAGATTTCCCGCCTTCGGTCCTCGTTCCTTGCCTAAAAAGCTGTGATAGAGCGCCGGAAACGCTTGTTTTGGCGGCAGTTCCAGCAGTTTGGTGGTGGTGAAAATCTCCGTTTGCAGCGTTTCCCCATCCCAAACCTCTAAACTGTCAAGGCGCGTCGCCAACTCCCCTAAATACTGACGTTGGGCCTCCTCTAAACCGTCCACAGATGGCGGAATCTCATCAACATATAAAATGAGTTTTTCTTCAGGATCTGCGTAATCGTCCAGCCACTTTTGCGCCACCTCAATCCGCTGACGCACCACCTGCTGATCCAACTCTGTCAGCGGCTGTTCACTGCGTTTGTGAACCTCCGCCTCAATATCGAGGTGAGGAACTTGTAGCAAGGAAATTAGGGTACTGAAATCGAACGGATGATAAGGCTCAATCTGATCATCAAGTTGGGAATACAGCAGGGCCAGTAAATCCTTACTCAAATCCCCCTGTTGGTCCTGAGCACTAAGGCGGCCATACTTCTCGATCGCCGTGTCATAATCCCGAAATAGCCGCGTAATCGTCTCGTAGTTGGGCGAGAAATTAATCGCCGTTTTCGGCTGAGTTCGTAACATCAAAAAGCGCAACAACTGCGGCGGGAGCAGGTTGGCAACTTCCCGCGCACTGGCCCCGACTCCTTTCGAGGAACTCATCTTCGTTCCTCCCACCAGGATAAATTCATAAGGAGAATGGAAGGGCGGCCGTTTATCAAAAACTTTGCCATAAATGGCGTTCGCCACATCCCGAGAACCGCCTTTTTGCGAGTGATCTTTCCCCGCTAACTCAATCGTAACTCCCAACAAATCCCATTTAGCCACCCATTCGACCTTCCAGGGCAGTTTACCATTTCCATCAAACGGAGACACCCAGCCGGAATGGCCACAGCCTTTGACATAGCTCATGGCATCGGGTTTACAGGTATAAAAGACCTCCTTACCATTGTAGTCACTGACCACCGTCGTGGCGATTTTACCGCAGTTCTCACAAATGGGATGGAAGGGATACCAATTTTCGGCCCGTTCGGCACCACTGACCTGTTTATAGGCTTCCCGAACCAAGTGAGCCTTTTGGAGAAAGGTGTCAATATAAGAGTTTAAGCGGCCTTGGCGGTAGAGATCTCGTAAATAGTAGATGTCTGGGCGCACCCCGAGTTCTTCAAACACCTGAAAAAANTCACCACTGTAGTATTTGGCGTAGTCACTCGCACCCTCACCAGGGGAGGGAACATTACACAGCGGCTGTCCGAGATACTCCTTAAAGCGATCGCCGTCGAGATAGGCCGGAATCCCATCGAGGGCATCATAGTCATCAATCCCATAGAGGAACGTCACCGGTTTCTTGGCACGTTTCAAGGCCCGATAAATCGTGTCATGGACAATCACGCCTCGCAACGATCCCACATGAACCCGTCCCGAGGGCGTTTTGGAGTCATTGACGACGCTGTCGCCTCGTGTACTTGCGGCAATTTTATCAGCCCAAAACATAGCCAGAGTTTAATGAAGTGAGTTAACTGAATATCATGTTGACGGGACGTTGCCCCAGGGTTGCCCAATCTTAGACAGACCCCCATTCTATCACTAGGACGAGAGATTTTCCAAGACCAGCAAGCGTGAGAATTGCGGGCCTGCGACCTACTCATCCCATTCTAGGGTCAGCGATGGCATTAACCGCTGTAAATTTTTCAGAGATTTTCCTTGCCAGGGAATCCCTTTCGAGCCACGGACAATCATCGTCACCGTTTTTTTATGGCGAACCTTAATCACGAACTTCGAGAGCATACTAATGCCCGAACTATTGAGAAATTCTAGCCCTTGTAAATCGAGAACCACCGGCGATTGCTCTCGACTTGCGACCTCATCGAGAAGTTCAGCAATGGGGGCATATTCAGCCATTCCACTGAGTCGGAGTGAACCTTGACAGGATACCGTCGTCGTCTCCGGGTCGTAGCAAATACAATAATCGTCCGTCTTAATTTCCATAATGCACTGTTAACGTTAACAGAGGAGAACCCCTCCTTTACCGAATGAGGCGGCGATCGCCTCCTCGACTTCCCCAAACCTAGCAAAGTTGGTATCTTCAAGTTGACCTATCTTTACTATGCCATGAATAGGCCAGGAATAGCCCAGCGGGATGCCCCTAGGACAGCCTTCTGCAAGCCCCAGACCTAGGGCGAGCCGACGTCATCAACCGAGCCAGGAACAGCTCCTCAAACCGGAAGCTGAACCATGGTTGTCACCGCAACAACTTCAGGATCTTTCTGAACCGTCTCAAACTTCCAACCCAAACGGGCCATGTAATCACTCATCATCGTCAGATATCCCAAACGAGAACTGGTACTCGTCTCCTCTAGGGCATTTTTCTCCAACTGACGAACATACATTTCCTCAGGATCGCAAGATGTGAGTTCCTCAAGATAGGTTTGAAACGGGGCAATTTTCTCCGGTTCAACACTATTCGTCGTAAAAAACATCAAATAGTTCGGATGAAGTTGTAATTGGATGCTAATGGGAAACGCCGAGCGTTCATCGGTGAACTTCATCGCATTTTCCAAAAGTTCATTCGCGATGAACCCCACCGCACTCTTAATTTCCGCCTGACGGCGCATCGACGCCGGGTTTTCCTCATTGCCCAAAAAGAACGTCGTCAAGTAGTCAGCCATAAAATCAGCCGACAGTCCATTATTGCGCCAACGTTGTTTCAGAGGAACCGAACTAGGGGAAAAGCCAATAATTAAAAACTCTGGGCTATTTGGCTCACCCTCACAATAGTCCCCGAAAATTTGCGTCATATCTGCCAAGACTCCCGAAGAAGCTACTTTTGTTTCATTACTAACAAAGTAATATCATCGTAAACCCTTTGTCGCCCAATATGACGGCGTAGGTCTTCAATGGCTGCCCGTCGAATGATCTCAGCGGGTTCACGCAAATAGTGTCGCACAACATCGCAGAGTCGTTCAATCCCATAGAAACATCCCTGCTCATCTTCAGCCTCAGTAATCCCATCGGTATATAACACCACCACATCACCCGAACCGAGTGTGAAGATTTTCTCATCGATGAACTCGCTGATATTGGCCTCCAAGCCAATGGGGAAGCCCAAATCGATGGTGTCAATCCGCTCAATCTCTCCCGTCGCGCGGACAACAATCGTTTCTTCATGCTGTCCACTTAGGCGAATTTCCCCATCTCGGTAGTCCAGTAAGGCTAACGTGAGGTGGCGATCGGAGTCCATCCGTTGTACATTGCCGTAAATGGTGCGATTGAGGGTATTGAGGAACTGTTTCGGATCAACCTCATCATTCTCCAGCAGCGTCCGCACCGCCGTTTGTACCATCAACATCAGCATCCCGCTTTCGAGGCCATGGCCCGTCACATCACCAATGCCAATTTTGACCCCGCCATCATGACACAGAACGTCATAGTAATCGCCGCCAACTTCCGTGGCGGGTTCCATATAGCCCGAAATCTCTAACCCCATCACCGCCTTGAGTTCCCGATTTTTGGGCAGTAACATCTTTTGCAGACGACGGGTGATGTCCAATTCTGCCCCGAGGCGTAGGTTTTCGGCTTGCAGGCGATCGTTGAGGAGGGTAATTTCTTGGTTCGCCTGAGCCAGAGCCGTTTCAGCTTCCTTGCGCTCAGAAATATCCCGAAAAATGGCAGTATAGAANGAATGGTCTCCCACACAGACCTTAGTGGCCGTCCCTTCCAGGGGAATCCCACCACCACCGGCCCGCTGGCCCACCAGTTCAGCCCGGCCTTCGAGTAATAAGCGAGGCAACGGATCAGCTTTTTCCGAACTAGCATCCCAATCAATCAGCGACATCAAGGATTGGCCCAAAATGTTCTGGCGCGGATAGCCGAAAATGGTCTCCGTACTGGGGTTGGCGTTGGTGATTTTCAGACCATCGGGGGTAAAGGTCAAAATCGCATCGCTGGCGGTGTTGACGATCGCATTAGTACGGTTGACAGCATCTTCGAGGGCTTCCATGACCTGGTTGTAGCGTTTGGCGATTTGCCCAACTTCGGTGAAGGGTTCAACAGGAACCCGCAAACTCAAATCCTGGTTTTGTGCTTGAGACTCCATCACCTGGAACAGATCATAAATTTCAGTTTTGGCCCGATGTTCCGAGACATTTAACCCCATTTCCTCATCTTCGGGGGAGACGCGCAGGGGAACCCGTGAATGGCAAAAACGCAATAGGGGGTAGGTCATGCCAAACGCCCACAGGCCCGCTACCAGCACCGCCAGCAGTTGCACTAAAAACTGTTGGCCATGGCTCAGTCCGGTTCCCAACAGCTCCACATCGCCAAAAATGGCCACGGCCAGGGTTCCCCAAATGCCGCCACCGAGATGAACTGGAACCGCATCGACGGCATCATCAATGCGAAAACGCTTGAGGAGGGAACTGGCTAAGAGAGTCACCAGACCGCCACCAATGCCGATGAGAACCGCGCCAGAGGTGGTGACCACGTCACAGGAGGCAGTAATGGACACAAGACCACCCAGGGAGCCATTGAGGAGCAGTTCGACTTCCGGGACTCGATGGCGAGACCAACTGTAGAGGGTGGCGGTCATCATCCCGGCGACTCCGGCTAGAACTGTGTGGACCATAATCGCGGCGACGCGATCGTTAAAGGCCAGGGTGCTACCTCCGTTGAAGCCGAGCCAACCTAGCCACAACAGCATGGTTCCCAGCACCGATAGGGGCAAATTAGACCCCTGGATTTTTTGCGGGGTTCCGTCAGGGAGAAAGCGCCCCACACGCGGCCCGATGACCAAGAGAACCGCCAGGGAGATCCAACCGCCGATACTATGGACGACGGTGCTACCGGCGAGATCGACAAAGCCGAGTTGTCCCAGCCAACCACCAGCTAACCCAGAGACTTTGAGGTTCCAGGCCCAATGGCCAAAGACGGGGTAAATGAGTCCTGAGGTGAGACAGGCCACGGCGAGATAGGTGCCAAACTTAATTCGTTCCGCGACGGCCCCCGAGACGATGGTGGTGGCGGTTCCACAAAACATGGCTTGAAAGAGAAAGAAGGCAGCCAATTTGGGGTCGTTGTCCACCGCCAAAAAAAAACTATTTTGCCCCAGCCAGCCGATCATGGAGGAGCCGAACATAAAGGCGTAGCCGAAGGCCCAAAACAGACAAACGGAAATGCCAAAGTCGGCAAAGTTTTTAACGGCAACGTTAATGCTATTTTTTGAGCGCGTTAGTCCTGATTCGAGGCACATGAACCCCGGCTGCATCAGGAAGACTAAACCGGCACAAACTAGAACCCATAGAATATCGAACACTGGGTAACTGCTCCCCTCACTCCCATGTGGTTGTACGATCGAGAACACGAGTGAGAACACGCTCAAGGAAATCACAGTTAGCAAACAGGCAAGGTTCAGTTAAATTCAGGTTAAATTGTGACACACAATCCGCCCTCCGTCACGGTAGGCGCGTCGATCGCCTGTTGAGTCTGCCGCTGTTATGTTTGGGGTTGGGTATGGTGTGACGGTTTACCCTGAAGCTTCCGTTTTAACACTAATAGGGTGATGTCGTCGTATATTTTGTGACCGTTGATATAATCTTTTAGGTGTTTAATGATCGCCTGTTGGATTCCTTGGGCGCTGTGATGGGCATGTTGACGGGCGATGTGACACAGACGCTCAATCCCGTAGAAGTCCCCGTTAGGGGCTTCGGCTTCGGTGATACCGTCGGTATAGAGGATCAGGGTTTCTCCGGGGTGGAGTTCTCGTTCGATGGGGTGGATAAAGGCGCTGATATCCTGGTCGAGTCCGATGGGAAATCCTAAGTCTAGGGTATCAATCCGTTCGAGGGACCCGTCTTGTCGCAGCAGGATGGCGTCTTCGTGTTGGCCGCTCAGTTGTAGGTGTCCTTGGTTATAGTCAATTAGACTGAGGGTGAGGTTGCGATCGCAGTTCATCCGTTCGACGTTGTCGTAGATGGTTTGGTTGAGGATGCTGAGGAAGCGCACGGGATCGGTTTCTTGGGATGTTAGAAGGGTGCGGATGGCGGTTTGCACCATGATGGTGAAGACGCCGCTTTCGAGGCCATGGCCGGTGACGTCACCGATGCCGATTTTTACGCCGTTGGCATGGGGTAAGATGTCGTAGTAGTCTCCGCCAACTTCGGCGGCGGGTTCCATGTAGGCGGCGATGTCTAGGTCTTGGATTTGCGCGAGTTCTTGGTCGGTGGGTAGTAGCATTTGTTGTAATTGGTGCGCGATATGGACTTCGCTACTCAGACGCAGGTTTTCGGCTTTTAGACGTTCGTTGAGTTCTTGAACTTCAGCATTGGCGCGATCGAGGTCTTGACGGCGTTGTTCTAGGAGGTTGCTGGCGATTTCATAGAGTTGGGATTGGGCGATGAGGAGTTTATGAACGTCGAGGAGATGGTGGGAACCGTCTCTGAGAACGACGATGAGAGGTTCGTAGAGGTTGGCCGGCGATCGCTGTAAACATTGACGTGCGGCTGTGAAAATGTCGCGATCGCCGGGGTAGGAGAGATAGTCCGTTTTGACAAAGTCATAGAGACATTGAATGGGACGGTTATAGAACAGTTCAATTCCATAGGGACGACTCATGATTTCGAGGCATTTTCGACGCGAAATCATGCCAAAAAATTTTCCATGTTTAAGAAGTATGGCTCCAGGGAGTAAGGGGTTTTGGTTGAAATGTCCCACTAAACTACTTCCGGGAATTTCAATGTCAAGACTGAAGCTTTCTAGGGCTAAGTCTTGCAAAGTTGAGTTGAGATGTAAGCGGTCTAGGGAACTGCCATAGATGTCAGAAAGACGTTCGAGTTCTAGCATTATCGCAATGAACAATTAACAATCAACAATTAACGTTAGGACAGCCCTACACCTGGCTTTGATGACCTTGAGATCGCGTCAAAGTCTCTAGGATGAAATCTCTAGAATCCGCTTGAAACAACGAGATACGTTGAGCATAGGGCTATCGTTTGGCTGAGCGATCGCCGCGATCGCTCACTTCAATTCTGACCTATTCTACGGCAATTGTCTTGAAATCCAGTACGTCCTAGAAACTCTGTGATCTAAGACCAGAAGCCCTTAGGGAAATTTAACCTAAACTTAACGTTATATTTAACCAAAATTTAACCCAAATCATGATTGGGTTTCTGGGCGATCGCCTGAATATTAGAGGTTGAGAATCCCAATTTGCCCCGAACTAAATCAAAGCCAGTAAATAGACTGAGCAAGGGGATATTTTGCAAAGGATTAAACGTCTCTGCCAAACTCGGCCACTTAAGCTGATGCTTAAGCCAATGGTGATAGGAGAGAATCCAAAAGGCGTGGGAGGGTAAGGCGCGAAAGTGAAGCGAATCTAGCCCCGCATCATGGAAGAGTCGCTCTAGGGTTTTGCGGTTAAATAAATGCCAATGACGGGGGAAATGATAGCCTCCCCAATATCCCATTGCAAAGAGTTGTGCATCCCAACCCTCGATATTAGGGGTTTCTAAAATCAAGGTTCCACCCGGACGAAGAAGCTGGGCTAAAATCTGGATAATCTGAGCGGGATTAGCAACGTGTTCGAGAACTTGCAACAAAACAATCACATCAAAGCTATTTTCAGGCAATTCTGAGGCGACAGCTTCTAAACGTCCGTAATAGCCTTGGAATCCCTCGTCGTTGAGGTGATGAATAGCCTCTTGATTCATTTCCACGCCAAACAAGTTATGTTTCGCTAAACCCAGATGATGTAACCGCTTGAGATAGCGTCCGTTTCCACAGCCAACATCGAGAACCCGCAAGGCTTTCTCGGGGGAGGTTCTACCGTTTGGGTGAGGTTGACGGAGGCGATCGCCAATCCAGCCTTGCACTTTACCACGATCTAACCAATCCTTGGCTCGTAAAGCCACAGGGTGAATGGCCTGATCGTAGTTATAGGCGTAGTAATGGGGAGGATAGATGCGAGGAAGTTCCGCTGTAACCGGCCGTGGGTTGAGATAGCGGTGGCCGCACTGACGACATTGGACAATCTGAAAGATATCCCCTGAAGTATCGTATTCATAGTCTTGGCCACTGGCGTAGGGATGCCAGCGATCGCTACCACACACGCCACAGGAGACAAATTCTTGTTGTAGATTCACCCGCACCACATCCCCTACTGTCCTGAAATCACTGCTGTTTTGTCTATCAGAGGGAGCGATCGCACCACCCGCCAGAGAAACCCCAGGTAACTCCGCCGAACCGTGATTTCTCGGCGATCGCGCACCGCACCATGAGCCAAGTGTAACTTGTAGTGAGGAATCGCCGGCCAGAGATGATGTTCAGCGTGATAGTGCATATGATGGGGGGCCAACATCGCCGCTTCCCAGAGGGGGGGACGGAAGGACACCAACCGCAGAAAATCACCGCTACTGGCGGGATGACGCAGAACCCCATGATCGCAAAAAGCGCGAATTTCATCGGGAACAAAAACCAGGGCATAAATGGGAAACACCCAGAGCAGCAAATACGCCCAAATTGGCAGCGGAGACAGCCAAAATAACCAAATGAGTAGCGGCTGCCAAATCAACACCGGCAAGCGCTGTTTAACGTAGTCTTTGAATGGGTTTTGGGGAGGGGTGGCCCCAGTATTAGAGGTCGAGGTCGGCAGTCTCCTCGATGTCATGAGTCCGAAGGGAGTGACTTTGAGAACCGTTTTGCCGAAGGTGGCTAGGCCCGAACAGTAGAGGAGAAAGGCAAAAGGAGAGTTTTTACCCTCGAAGGTATGGAGATAGCGATCGGGATCAGCCGGGGTTCCCATGTGGCGATGGTGTTGCAGATGATTGCGGCGGGCATCCTCTAGGGCCATAAACATCGGACCATAGACCAACCAGCGGGCCAGGCTGTCATTGAGGCGACGATTGGGATGCAAGGCGCCATGGATGGCATCATGGGCCAGGATAAAGAGGGCATATTGTCGGTTGCCGATGAGGACGATGGCGATCGCATAACTCCAAAGAGTCTGGAATTGAGCGGCGATCGCCAAACCGAGACCAATTCCCAACCAGTCAAGGATGATATCCCGATAGGCCCGAGTTGGATTGAGGGTTAACCATTGACGTAACTGCGACGGGGCGATCGCCTGGCGAATCCGTCGTTCAATATCCGGCATAGTTGTCGCAGGCGTGGGCGTGATCGTCATAATCGCGAAACTAGAAATATCCCGCTCTCCATAGTACAGGCATCGTAGAGAGCGATTCTCGCAATTTCAGCCGGGAGTATAGGAGGACTGTACTGTTTGTCTATACTCAATAAGTTGATTATCAAAGAAAACCCACCATGTCTGAGCCTCAATCCCGCCGGGAGTATATTCGCCACATCGCCGCCAAGGCGACGAAGGATGACCATCCATCCCGTTGGTTTGAGCAGGTGTATACCACGGCGAAAGGAGAATCAGCGGCAATTCCTTGGGCGCAGATGCAGCCAAATTCCCATCTGTTGAGTTGGTTAAATCAGCGCGATCGCCCTAGTTCCTCGCAACGAGCCTTAGTCGTCGGCTGTGGCTTAGGCGATGATGCTGAAGCCTTGGCCGAACAGGGTTATCAGGTGACAGCCTTTGATATTTCCTCGACGGCGATCGCCTGGTGCCAAGAACGCTTCCCCAACTCCTCAGTGGAGTATCAAGTAGCCGACTTATTCGAGTTGGCCCAAACTCACTCGCAAGCCTTTGATCTCGTCTTTGAATGTCGCACGATTCAAGCCCTCCCCCTGAAAGTTCGCCAGCCAACCCTACGCGCCATTTGCCAATTCCTGGCCCCCAACGGAACCCTATTTCTGATTACCAATATTCGCGAAGATGAGGCCGAACCCGACGGTCCCCCTTGGCCCCTCTCCGAGAGCGAACTGCAACAGATTTCTCAACACGGCCTGCAAGAAGTTCAACGTCGCCGCCCCAGCCGAAGCAATCGCCCCACTCTCTGCTTGGAATATCAACACATCTCCTGAACTACGCTTAATCGCTTTCAGGTAGGGACTATTGATCGCAACCACAAAGCCATAAGACGATCGCCTCGACCTCCCCTCGTTGCAAAGCCTGATACATCTGTTCCGGGTTGGTAGATTCTACGGGAATTGCGGGCCGGCTAACCAGGTCATCGACGGACTGAATCGCTCTCTGCAAACCATCCACGGTGAAAATGGTGGTCATACTGGCGATGAACGGTCAGCTGGGGACAATTGGCTAGAGCGACCCCTCATTGAGCCTCGCTGGGGAAGCGATCGCCTAGAATGGTCAGTGCCATATTACGATGCCCTTTCTCTATCAATGCACGATGAGTCTCCTAAGCCGCCAACAAGGCCGAATCATAAATCCCTGAGCTTTAAAACTAAACTGGCGTACGGGGCCGGTGATGCTGGAGCCGGGATTACGGCCACGTTGCTGGCCTTCTCGTTCTTGATCTTCTTAACGAATGTGGCCAACCTGCGCCCGGCGTTAGCGGGAACGGTCTTGCTCATCGGTAAAATCTGGGATGCGGTCAATGATCCGATTATTGGCTACCTCAGCGATCGCACCCGCTCTCGTTGGGGTCGCCGCCATTCCTGGATGTTAGTCGCGTCGATTCCCTTTGGGGTCTTTTTCTTCCTCTATTGGATTGTTCCCACCTTCAGCGAAGACCCTGGATTGAACCAATGGGCGCGTTTTATCTATTACACCATCATCAGTATTATCTTTAACGCCGTCTCCTCGGCGGTCACATTGCCCTATACGGCTCTCACCCCGGAATTGAGCCGAGACTACGATGAACGTACCAGTCTCACCAGTTACCGTTTCTTGTTTTCTATTGGTGGCAGTATTTTGGCGTTGGCGTTGGGGCAATTTTTTGCCATGCAGTTTCCCGATGACAGTATTGCCCAATATCTGAGTTTAGGAGGGGTTTGTGCCATTCTCTCGGTCTTACCCATCTACTGGTGTGTTTGGGGTACCACCGATCCCACCGCCTTTAATCCTCGTCAGAGAGCGGCCGGGTTCGGTTCAGACCTGGATCTGCGGCCCTCGGGGTCAATTTGGGTTCAGTTTAAGGATGTGCTGCAAAGTCGTCCATTTTGGTATGTAATCGGCATCTATCTATGTTCCTGGCTCTCGTTTCAGCTAACGGCGGCGATTATCCCTTACTATGCCGTCAGTTATATGGAGATGGATTCTTACTTTAGCGTCGCTCTGGTGGTTCAAGGGACAGCGATGCTGGCTTTGGTGTTCTGGAATTGGATTAGCTACAAGTATGGACGCAAACGGGCCTATTTTGCGGGCATGATGGGCTGGATTGTGGCTCAGATCTTATTATTTTTCCTGCCGAGCGATCGCGTCGATTGGCTCTATATCCTCTGCGCCTTGGCTGGTTTGGGAGTCTCGACGGCCTATCTGATTCCTTGGTCGATGTTAACCGATGTCACAGACTTGGATGAACTCAATACGGGAGAACAACGCCAGGGGACGTTTTACGCCTTAATGGTCTTTCTGCAAAAAACAGGCTTAGCGTTAGGAATTTGGTTGGCAGGAATTATCTTGGAACTGTCGGGATTTGTCGAACCTCCGCCGGGAGAGCCGATTCCCCCGCAACCCGAATCGGCATTATTTGCCATTCGTCTGGTGGTTGGGCCACTTCCGGCTCTATTACTGATGGTTGGCTTGTTGCTGATGTACCACTATCCGATTACCCGCGAACTCCAAGAAACCGTGATCCTACGACTGCGAGAACGGCGCGAGAGCCTGGCCCAAGCCAAAACCCCCAATCGGGAGATTGAGGATTAAACGAAACCGAGACTTGGGACATTGCCCAAGTCTCGGTTTTTTAGGGAGCGGCGACGGAATCGATTGACCTGACCGCGATGTCGCAAACTCTATTTGATGATGAGTTTCGCCATCATCCCTGCACCACGGTGAGGGGTGCAGAAGTAGTTGTAGGTTCCGGGGGTTGCATCCTCAGGAATGGTCACATCGTAGCCATCGCCAGCGGAATAGGCTAACTTCGTGTTAGACAGTTGTTTGGCAACACCAGCATCGGCGGAGTTGGCTTCGTCAAAGACAACGTTATGGGGAGGAAGTTTGTTAATCACCCAATGGACGGTGTCTCCAGGGCTAACTTCTACGGTGGCCGGCTCGAAGGCTAACATCCCGTTGTCGGCACCCATTTTAATGGTGACATCTGCGGCAGCAGCGGGAGCCACGGACATCGCGAAGCTACCGATAACCAGCACGACTGCAAAGAAAGCTTGAATTAAACGTTTCGACATTATTTTATTTGCCAATCTCAATCATCTATGACGGAGCGTCATAGTCATCATTGTAAAGGAAAATGTACGATCGCAGTGACAAGCCGTCAAATTTCTTTTTCAATCTCGCCTGAGGCCCCCTGATGACGCTTCTTGATATTCTCCGCCAGGATTACCAACGCTTCCCTGAGAATCAGACTTACGACATCTATGCTGAGGATGTCTATTTTAAAGATCCGCTCAATGAATTTCGTGGCTGCGATCGCTACCGTCAGAATATCCACTTCATCGCCACCTGGTTTAAGGCAGTTCATCTGGAGTTGCATGATCTCTCCCAGGAGGGCGATCGCATCCGCAGCGATTGGACGTTAAGCTGGAACACCCCCCTACCCTGGTTCCCCCGCATCTCCATCCCCGGCTGGAGCGAGCTAACCGTCAACAGCGAAGGGAAAATCAGCCGTCATCTCGACTACTGGTATTGCTCTCCCTGGCAGGTGCTACGACAACATATCCCCTTCACCTCCCCCCCCTCTCCACCAAAATTTTAATCATCTCTAACGAGTGATAGACGCAGCCGCTGCCAAAAAACGTTAAGGTAAACAAAGGTAAACAAATGTGTAGCACTTCTCAGAATTAAGGACTCACCCCAACGATGCGAATTATCCTCATGACTGGCAAAGGTGGCGTAGGCAAAACCTCAGTCGCCGCCGCCACCGGACTGCAATGCGCCCAAAAGGGCTATCGAACCCTGGTTCTCAGCACCGATCCGGCTCACTCCCTAGCCGATAGTTTCGATCAAGAACTCAGCCATGAACCCCGTCTGATTCAAGAGAACCTCTGGGGGGCGGAGTTAGACGCTTTGGTGGAATTAGCAGAGAACTGGGGTTCGGTTCAGAAATACATTACTGAAGTTCTGCAAGCCCGAGGCTTAGAAGGGGTGCAAGCCGAAGAACTGGCTATTCTGCCAGGGATGGATGAAATTTTTGGCTTGGTGCGCATGAAACGCCACTATGATGAGGGCGAATACGATGTGCTGATCGTTGACTCTGCCCCCACTGGAACGGCTCTGAGGCTGTTGAGTTTGCCGGAAGTGGGGGGCTGGTATATGAGACGGTTTTACAAGCCGTTACAGGGCATTTCTGTGGCGCTACGTCCTTTGGTTGAGCCGTTGTTTAAACCTCTGGCGGGCTTCTCCTTGCCCGATCGCGCTGTGATGGATGCGCCCTATGAATTTTACGAACAAATTGAAGCCCTAGAAAAAGTCCTCACCGACAACAGCCAAACCACAGTTCGTCTGGTGATGAATCCAGAGCGGATGGTGATTAAAGAGTCTCTACGCGCTCACGCCTATTTAAGTCTCTACAATGTAGCGACCGATTTGGTGATTGCCAACCGCATTCTCCCGGACAATGTCACCGATCCCTTTTTCGTGCGCTGGAAGGAACAACAGCAGGTTTATAAGCAGGAGATTCATGAAAACTTCCATCCCTTGCCCGTAAAAGAAGTTCCGTTATACTCCGAGGAAATGTGTGGCATGGAGGCATTGCAGCGGTTGCGCGAGACGCTCTATGGCGACGAAGACCCCAGCCAAGTTTATTACGAGGAAAATACAATTCGTGTTTTTCAAGAAGAGGGAATTTATCGTCTTGAGTTATATTTGCCTGGCATCACCAAGGACAAAATCCAACTCTCGAAAACGGGCGACGAGTTAAATATTTGCATCGGCAATCACCGCCGTAATTTGGTTTTGCCTCAAGCGTTGGCGGCTCTACAACCTTCGGGGGCAAAAATGGATGAAGATTATTTGAGGATTCAGTTTAGTTAGAGGGAATAGTGAATAGTGAACAGGGAATAGGGAACAGGGAACAGGCTCAGTGCGGTGCAGGGAACAGGGATAACCCACCCCTGGCCCCTCCCAGGAGGGGTCGCCCTCTCTTGCTGGCCTGGTTTTGGGTGTGTGATATTTCTCCAATTTGGAACCCTGGTCAATTGAGATCATCTTGACGTGGGTGGTTGTACTCTTGAGAATTGACGTGAGAGAATTTCTGAGATGAGCGGCCTTGTTCTATAACAGGTTGAAGCTCATCCCAATCTCATTGAGATGCTCTATGGAAAATCCCCCAATGGCACGCGCGATGAATACCAAACAGTTTCAACGTTATTTAGTCAGTACATCAGCCGTGGGGATTTTTATCGTTGGGGCCTTAGTCGCTCTGGTAGCCATCTTTCCCCTATCCGAACGACTCAAAGAGGGAGAACAGCGCAACTTAGAATTTGCGGCGACCACTCATGGTCGAACGGTGCAAGAAATTCTCTCTCGCCTGACGGGTATTGCCATGCAGGTGACGAGCCGTACTCGCGCTCGCCAAGAACTCGAAGCCTATAATCGCGGGGAACTGGAGCGAGAGCCATTTGTGGCCAGTAATCAACGGATTTTAGGGGATGCTCTCGACCAATCCCCCGAAATTCTCGGGATTACTCGTCTCGATGTCAATAATAATTTAGCGGTACAGGTCGGGCGAACGATTCCCACAAGAGATTGGATTGTTCCGGGCCAGTCAGCTCAAAATGCCCAATTGGGGTCTCCCTTCAGGTTGGAGGATGGTCAGTATGCGCTGCTGGTGGGCGCTCCAATTCTCAACGGTCAAGGGCAACGGGTGGGAACGGATTTGCTGTTATTTGAGATTTCTAATTTAGAGAGTTTGACCCATCAGGGACAACGGCTCGGTAGTAGCGGCGCGATTGTTCTGGGCGGGCAAGACAACGGTGGTAGTGAGCTGTTGTTCGATGATGATGAACTTGAGCATCGGCAGGAGTTGGAGGAGGCGTTAGCTGAGGCCGTTGCTGGGGAGGTTCGGCTGCGTTTAGTTGAAACGATGCAGGAGGAGATTGCGATCGCCAGCCTAGGACTGCCCAGTCACGATTGGGCTTTGGCCGTCAAACTCGACAGCCAGGAACTCTATCAGGGCATCATGGAGGATATCCGTAACCTGGCCGGGGTGATTGTGATCCTGACTCTGGTTGGCAGTGGGGTGATGGTGCTGTTGTTGCGGCCCTTGGCGGGACAGGCGATCGTGGAAACGGAAGACTTGGAACAGCAACTCAATGAAACTCAAGAATTGCTGGCCCTCAAAAGTGCCGCCTTAGACCAACAAAGCAAAAAAGAGCAATATCTCCAGGCGGCCATGGATCAGATTGAACGACTGCGATCCTCGGCCCGTGAAGTCTCTCATCAATCTGAACAGGCTGAATCAACCTCTAAGGAAGCCTTGAAACTGGTCCATCAAGGCGCCGAGGATGTGGCCAATGCCCTTTCGGGGACTCAGGCCCTGCGGCAACAGATTCAAGATATTGTAGAGGAGATGCAGCGGCTCAATGAGAGTACCGATCGCATCGGGGTCATTGCTCGGCTAGTGGGGGATGTGGCTTCACAGACGAATATGTTGGCCCTGAATGCAGCGGTTGAGGCGGTGCGGGCCGGAGAGAAGGGGAAAGGCTTTGCGGTGGTAGCGGCCGAAATTCGTAAACTGGCCGATCAGAGTCATCAGTCGGCTGAGCGGATTCGTCATCTGAGTACCGAGATTCAAACCGCGATTCGCTCAACTTCGACGGCGACGCAGTTAGGCACAGAAACCGCCGATTCTGGGGTGCGCGTTGCGGGGGAAACGGCTGACGTCTTCGCAACGGTTCAGACGTCAATTCAGACCGTGGCCCAGACGACGAATCGCATTGCCCAGGTGAACCACCACCAGGCTCAGGAAATTGAGTCTCTGGTGCAGACGTTACACGCCCTCGATGATGTGACCTCGTCTTGAAGGCTTCATAGCTCGGGTTGTGAGTCTTGAGAGCCATCAGTCGGCCTTAAAACGAGAGTTTGTAGAGCATAAAGAGTTCCCCAGGGCGACGGCTGACCTTTTGGCTGTTGGCCTTAAACAGACGCTCCCAGTCGCTGAGGGGTTCGAGAAAAACCTCGCTGCCGAGATAGGTTTCTAGGATGGCCCAATCTTCAGCTAGAGGCGCTTCGGGGTTGAGGACATCAAAGACAAACTGGCCACCGGGTTTGAGGACAGTTTGCACGGCTTCGATCACCCGCTGCCAATAATCGAGGGGAAAGTAGCAACTGACTCCGGTGGCGATGACGAGATCGAAGAAGTTGGCCTCGTAGTCTTCTAGGAAATGGGCGCCACCAACGGTGACGCCTTTGAAGAGTTTGGAGTTGAGTTGAGGGGCGCGGGATTTGAGGGCATCACAGGCGACGCGGCTAATGTCGCGCCCATAGAAGAGGGCTTCCCAAGTAATCCAGGGATAAATGAGGAAACTCACCCCGCAGCCGAGATCGAGACAGCGTTGATTTTTTTTGGGTTTGGCCAGGTCCCAAAAGGGGGAAGCAATCCGCTGTTGAAGTTTGCCGGCGGCCCAGTCGGGAAATAGATCGAGGGCTTCGACTTCGGCGGGAACCTCGAAGGGGTCGCCACGATAGTCTCGATTGTACCGCGCGGAGAGTTGGGCGAGGCGATCGCTCAGGGGAATTTGGCTCACGGTAACGACTCCAGACTAGGGGACTTAAAACTCAGGAATTAGCGCCCTTTGAGGGCTTTGGTAAAGTTTTGACGATAGGACTTGTTGCCAATGTAGAGAACGGGCCACATGAGGGAGAGGGCGATTTGATTGCCAATCCCTCTCTCGAAGCTGGTGCGGTGGAAGCCTTGCCAGAATTTCCAGACGCCGCCGGCGTAAACAACGATCAGGACAAACAGGAGTAGTTTCATGATGGTATGTCGATCAAGGTGCAGGTCTGCATGGGATAGAGATGACGAGCTAACTCCGACCTGGCCGGGGTGAGTCGGCCCTGGGATGGAGAGCTGCGTGTTAGGTCTAGTTTAGCCAAATTTGCCCTAATCGACTTGTACGGGGGCGTCGTTGAGACCAAAATGCTGAATGACTCGGATGACGCCGATGGACAAAATCAGGCCCAGCACGAGTCCCCCCAGAACAAGAATACTGAAGTAGCGGCGTAGGATTGAGGCGGTCTTGTCGCTACGCTGGATGGCGTTTTCGGGAAATTCTCCCTCGGGAGGTTCGGAGTTTTGGTAAACGGGGTCGTTGGACAGTCCTGGGGTATCGTTGAAGGGATTAGGACCACCATTGAAGGGGTCGGGGAAGAGGTTGCTCATCACAGTTGTCGGGTTGGGGACTTAAGCCATGGCTTATAGGGTATTCTAAGACATTGGCGTTAGCTACCTGAGGATGAGGGTTGGGGCTGGTGCTGATGGCTATATTTCCCGACGAGGTCTAGCAGTTGTTCTCCATCAAAGGGTTTGGTGAGATATTCGGTCGCGCCGGCGAGGTGACCTTTGACTTTGTCGAAGGCTTTGTCACGGGCGGTTAGCATGATGATGGGCAAATCGGCGAACTGGGGCAGGCTTCTGACGGTTCGACACATTTCTAAACCATCAATGTCGGGCATGGACACATCGAGGAGGACAACGGCGATGCGTTCGTGATAGATGGTGCTAAGGGCATCTAAGGCGTTGTCGGCTAGGATGACGCGGTAGTGGTTTTCTAAAGTCCGTTGGATGGTTTTTTGCATCACTGGACTGTCGTCGACCGCGAGAATGGTGGGGGAGTTAAAGGCGTTGACAGACATGGCGTTCTCTCAAGAGGGACGTCCCAGTTGCGGCGATCGCAGGTCCTGATTGCAGCGAATTTAAGGATGGTATGGGGGACACCTATCTCCTCAATCGGAGTCGGGATCGAGGTGCGATCGGCTAGGGTTGAACAGTTTATGTGGCCATGGTAACAATTTTTGAGCCGCCTCAGTTAAAAGCTTTTTAAAACTTGAGATCTCTGTTCTTGTCGCTGAGGCTTGAGCTAAGGTTCTCAATTTTAATTTTTTTTAATAATTTGAGATTAAAGGTCAGGATTAGATGTTGAGCTTAGAGTAAGTAATCCTACGGTAATTTATCTGGGATGACCCCTAAGAATCAAACTGAAAAAGCAACCCTTGCATTTCATTAAATCTTTAGGGAATCTAAAGATAATCAGGTAGACTAGAGAGGTAGGGCGACCAAGGCCGGGTTCCTCGATGTGAGAAAGGTAGATCAATCGATGAGTTTGAGGGGTGTCCCTGGGCCAAACCCGTCATCGTCTCTTGAACTGGTATAGGATCGCACTCTACTGATCATGAGCTTTCGAGACAATCATTCACGAGATTTAGTTGCAACGATGGTCTCAGGTTCAGCTAGACGTTCAGCTAGACAACGTGATTAACCCCCTGATGGCTCTACTTGTCAGTCGAGGCAACTGTTATGTTAGCTCACACCCATCCATCCCGTGCATTGTCAGAGGTTGCCATGCCCGAAGCGTCCTGTGCGTTTGACGAACACCCCAATGAGGCGTTCAAAGATCTCGCACGACTTGCCACTTATATCTGCCAAGCTCCGGTTGCGGCCATTGTCTTTAGCAACGGGATGCGATCGATTGCTGGCCAAGGGTTAGGGGAAACCGCCCCTGGCCAATATCGCTGTTGGATTAAGGCGGCGTTGGGAATTGCGCCGGAGCAGTTTGGCCTTTGCATCGATCTGTGTGAAATAACCCTCGATCGCGATCGCCTGACGGTGATCGAAGACTTAAGCCAACAGCCTCAGTTGCGCGATCGCCCCTTCATTGACAGTCATCCCCACTATCGCTTCTATTGTGGAATCCCCCTAGTCAGTCCCAAAGGCACAACAGTGGGAACCCTCTGTGTCCTCGACGATAAACCGCGTCAGCTCGATTTGACTCAGCGCAAAGCTCTGGCGACTCTCAGCCGCCAAGCGACGCGATCGCTACGAGCCTTACGGGACTTTGGCACCTATTTTCAACGCTCTCCCTGGCAAGATAACCGCAGCCAGCAGCATTATCTCGGTGCAGTTCCCCTAGCCAAAAATCCCTATCACTTACCCCTCCCCGCCAAGACAGCGGCCAAATCATCCCCCGACGAGATCTCTGGCTTTCCTCAGGATGAAACCCCCAATCGCTTTAGCATCCTAGAAACGATTACCGAGGCCTTTTTCGCCGTTGATCGCCAGTGGCGCATTCTCTACGTCAACCGCCGCGCCGAAAAACTCTGGAACATCCGCCGCAATGAGGTAGTCGATACCCATCTCTGGGAAACCTTCCCCGATTTGATTGAATCTGTCTTCGCGCAAGAATGTCACGCCGCCTTTGAAAGCCAAACCTGCCGCCATTTCGAGGAATACTACGATCCCCTGGGAATCTGGCTCGAAGTACGGCTGCACCCGGAACCCCAACGGCTCTCGATTTATTTTCGCGATGTCACCCAATATAAAAAAAATGAGACGGTATTACTTGAGCAAAGCCACCTCTCGACTCTCGTCAGTTGTGTCAGTAGCGCTCTAGCTCAAAGTCAGACCCTCGATGAAAGCCTCGATCGCAGCATTCAGGCCCTGTTAACCCATCTCCAGGCGAAAACCGTAGGAATTTGGCTCGTTCAGGCCGATGACCCCGATACAACCACCTTTGACTGCACCGAAAAACCCCTGACATTGGTAGAACATAACTGTACCGGAGATTCTCTCCCCAGTGACCTGTTTCCCAAAACAACCGTCTTGGAGAAATCCCTCTTGGGTTGGGTGGCGGATACTCGCGAACCCTATATCAATAATCGCCTCGATCGCATTGGCCAAGATTTCCCCTTGGAGTCAGCCGCCGCGTTACCCGACTCACGATTCGATCCGTCGATTCTTGATGTGCAGAAGCTAACCGTATGGGCCAAAGACCAGAACATTCAGGGATTAGTCCTCTATCCGCTCGTTGTCGAAGAACGCCTCTTAGGGGTGCTGCTGATTTGTGGCTGTCATCCCTGGACCGAAGATGCTGTCAGCGTTTTAGATTGGTTGTCGAGTACTATCGGCTTATCGGTCGATCGCTCCTGGGCGCGTGAGGCCTTGGTTAATCGCCGCAAATCCCTCCTGTTTCGCCTCGCCGGACAGATCCGCAATTCCCTCGATCTCGATACGATCCTAGATACGGCGGTTCATGAAATCCGTAGTCTGCTGCAAATTGACCGCTGTTATTATCTTTGGTGTTCAGGAGAAGGTGAGTCTCCCCTGACGTTGGCGGTTACTCATGAAGCCTGTGCTAAAGATATCCCCAGCTTTTTGGGCGAAAGCTTTATGTCCCAGGCTGAACGGCTGGTTCCTAAAATTTGGCAATTGGAAACGGTGCAGTTGAATGATCTCGATCAGGCCGACGACGAGACACGAGCCTTTTTAGAACCGTTGGATGTTAAAGCCCAGTTGATTCTACCGTTGGGGACTCGCTCTGGACAGTTTGGGGCGATCGCCTGTAGTCATGGTAATCGCCGCATCTGGAATGATAATGAGGTGGAACTGTTACAGGCGGTGGTCGATCAGTTGGCGATCGCCATCGATCAAGCCGAACTCTACGCCAAAACCTGCGCGGCGGCCCTGGCGGCCCAAACCCAGGCCCGTCAACTGCAAGAGGCCATGGAACATCTCAAACAAACCGAGGCCCAGTTAATCCAACATGAGAAAATGTCCAGTTTAGGGCAGATGGTGGCCGGGATTGCCCATGAAATCAACAATCCCGTCAACTTCATTACCGGCAACATCAGCCACGCGAGTACCTATGTCGAAGACTTACTGGGGTTGATTGACCTCTATCAACGTCATGTTCCCAACCCTCCTGAGGAGATTGAAGACGAAATCGAGGATATTGACCTAGAATTTCTCGAAGAAGATTTACCCAAGTTGATCGATTCGATGAAGATGGGGGCTGAACGTATCCGTCAGATTGTTGTCTCCCTGCGCAACTTCTCGCGCCTCGATGAGGCCGATGTCAAGGCCGTCGATATCCATGAGGGGATTGAAAGCACCCTGTTGATTCTCCATAACCGCCTCAAAGGCAAAGGAGAACTGGCCCCGATTCGCGTGATTAAGTATTATGGCGACTTGCCGAAAGTCGATTGTTTCCCTGGATTGCTCAATCAGGTGTTTATGAACATCATCGCCAATGCGATCGATGCTGTCGAGGATTATGGATTGCGTAGTCCGCAGTCTTCCGAGACGCCCACAATCACCATTTGTACGGAGAAAACTTGTAGTGGCTTAACGGACGGCGCGAAGGACTGTATCACCCCTGACAGTGTGACAATTCGGATTCGTGACAATGGGCCAGGGATTAAGTCGGATATGCTAGAGAAACTGTTTGATCCCTTCTTTACCACCAAGTCCGTTGGTAAAGGAACGGGGTTAGGTCTCTCGATTGGCTATCAAATCATTGTTGAGAAACACCAGGGACGGATTTGGTGTGAGTCAGAAGTAGGTACGGGAACGGAGTTCTTTATGCAGATTCCTCTACGTCAGCCGGATTTGGATTTGTAGGGGAATGGGGAATAGTGAATAGTGAATAGTGAATAGAAAAGACGTAGGGGCGTACCCTTGCGGTCAGCGAGCGATCGCCGAGCTGTGGTCGCCCTAGGCAAGAGGCAAGAGGCCCTCTGGGGGACTATTCGCCGAAGCGATAGCCTTTGCCGTAAACGGTGTGAATCAGGGGAGGTTCGCCGGAGATGGAAAGTTTGCGGCGTAGCAGACGAATTGAGGCGGCCAGGACGTTGCTGCTGGGGGGACGATCGCCATCCCAGAGATAGTCATGGATTTGTTGGTGGGTTAGGAGTTGTCCGGGATGGCTCATGAAATAGGCTAATAGCCGTAGTTCTTTGCTCGATAGCTCGATGGTACGTCCCTGACGATGGGCCAGTTGGTTGTCGAGGTCGAGTGTGAGATCGGCGACCTGTAACCGTTGTTGGGTCGGGGTTGAGGAGGTTGACGTTGAGTTGGGACATGGGTTGCGATCGCCCCATTGGGACGGCGATCGCCGCAGTAAGGCCCGCACCCGAGCCAGGAGTTCTCGCAGTTCAAAGGGTTTGACGAGATAGTCATCGGCCCCTGCGTCGAGTCCTAAAACTCGGTCATCGAGGGTATCTTTGGCGGTGAGGAACAGGACTGGGGTAGTGTCTCCATGCGATCGCCGCTCCCGACAGACGTCTAACCCTGAGGATTCGGGGAGCATCCAGTCTAAGACTAATAAATCATACTGATGTTGGGCCGCTAGGGTGAGTCCGTCTCGTCCGGTCAACGCCACGTCGATCTCATACCCTTCTCGTTTTAAGGCTTGCGAGAGAGGAGTGGTCAGTTCAATTTCGTCATCAACCAGGAGAATACGCATGGCGAGGGACTTGGGAGTGAGCGGTGAGGCTGCTTCTATTTTACGGCTTGGGGGATGTCTCCTGGCTCAGAGTTGAGGGGTGATGGGTTTTGCTAAGCCTCAACAATCCGATGCGAGTCAATAGACGTATTCAAGATAAGTTCAACTATAGCCTCCAAGATGGACCCTGTGGGTCATCACAGGTCATCACATCTTGGGGCGATCGCGATACAGTACAAAGATAGACCTGATTGTTGGATTATGACTCAAACCCCAAACACACCCTCAACCTTGCGTCCAGACCGTTCTGAGACAGCTTCTAAGACCGCTTCCCAGACTGCTTCTAAGACTGCTTCTAAGACCTATGATGTCGAACAGGTGGTGTTAGAACGCTATCAAGCTGGAGCCGATCAAGTACAGCCGAGTTTGTGTTGTCCGACTGAGTATGACAACACCTATTTGAAGCTGATTCCTCAAGAAATTTTGCAGAAAGACTACGGTTGCGGCGACCCCTCTCGGTATGTTCAGGCTGGCGAAACCGTCTTAGACTTAGGTTCAGGGGCTGGAAAAATCTGTTATATCCTGTCTCAAAAGGTTGGTGCTAATGGCTCAGTGATTGGGGTTGATTTCAATGACAAGATGTTAGCCCTAGCTCGGAAGTATCAAGATGAGATGTCCGAGAAAATTGGACATCAAAACCTGTCATTTGTCAAGGGTAAAATCCAAGATTTAGCCCTAGATATGCAGCAGGTTCAGGATTGGCTGAGTGAACATCCGATTCACAATTTAGAGGACTTGTCTGAATTTGAAAAAGCCTGCGATCGCCTCCGCCGAGAAACGCCGCTTATCGCCGACAATAGCCTTGATGTGGTAGTCTCCAACTGTGTCCTCAACTTAGTGCGTCCTCGGGACAAACAGCAGCTTTTCCAAGAGATTTTCCGAGTTCTCAAACCCGGTGGCCGAGCCGTTATTTCCGATATTGTCAGCGACCAATTCCCCAGCGAGACAATTCTCAATGACCCCGACTTGTGGAGTGGTTGTATTGCTGGAGCGTTCCAAGAAGCGGAGTTTCCTAAAAAGTTTGAGCAGGTGGGATTTCGTGATGTTGAGGTTCTCACTCGTCAGGAAGAACCTTGGCAAGTGGTCGAAGGAATTGAGTTTCGATCGCTGACGGTTCGCGCCTATAAAGGAGCCGTAAAAGCGAGTCCTGAATCTTCGACGGTGCGATCGCAATCCTCTGACTCCTCATCTACCTCTAAAAAATCCTGCTGTTCCTAGTTTAGATGTCAACGTAAGGGTGAGAAATCCCGTAACTCACCCTTTTGGCCCTGTTTGAACATCTAAGTTAAAAACCTAAACTCTCTTACCCTTCATGGTACAAACTCCCAGTCTTTCTCAAACCATTACCCCTTTTAATCATAAACTTGACACTCCTTTAACCAAACAACAAATCTCAGTCTTGCAGGTGAATCTCGGTAAACGCTGCAATCTCGCCTGTAGCCATTGTCATGTCGAAGCTGGCCCCAAGCGAACCGAAGAAATTTCGCGAGAAACTTGGCACGATTTAGTCACCTTAATTGAGCAATTCCCCCAGATTAAAACTTTAGATTTAACCGGGGGAGCGCCGGAAATGCACGAAGGGTTTAAACCCTTGGTTGAAGCCGCTAGAGCCAACGATAAAGAGGTCATTGTTCGCTCTAATTTGACCATTTACTTCGTTCCTGGCTATGACGATATGCCAGAGTATTTCGCTCAAAATCAGCTTCGAGTAGTTGCCTCGCTGCCTTGTTATCTGGCGGATAACGTCGATAAAATGCGCGGAAATGGCGTGTTTGATGAATCAATTCGCGCCCTGCAATGGCTCAATCAATTAGGATATGGACGCAACCCAGAATTGAGCTTAGACTTAGTCTATAATCCACCGATGCCTTGGTCTGAAGATGAGTTTAGACTTCCTCCCCCTCAGCAAAAATTAGAAGCCGCTTATAAGGCTCATTTGGGGGAACAGTTTGGCATCGAGTTTAACAATCTTTTGACGATTACCAATCTCCCCATTGGACGGACGAAACAGTTTTTGCAACGTCAGCATCTGCATGAATCTTATACAGCTTTTTTGGAAGCGAATTTCAACTCGGCTACAGTGGCGGGGGTGATGTGTCGTAATCAGCTTTCGGTGGATTATCTGGGGAATATCTATGATTGTGATTTTAACCAGATGGAGGGAGTTGACGCGATCGCGGCGACGGGAGAACGGTTAACGGTACAGAGGTTGTTGCAGGCGGGGAGTTTGGATGTCATTGAACAGATTCAAACTCGGGATTATTGTTATGGCTGTACGGCGGGATGTGGTTCGAGTTGTGGGGGTGCATTAACGGAGTCTTAATCCTGTTGAGAAGACTGGCTCCCGAGGGGGCCAGTGTTTCTCGTTCTGATGGGTTATGTCTTTATTTTTGTTATGTCTTGATTTTGGCTGTACTAGAAGCGAGAAAAATCAATGAGTTTGCCAAGTTGATGGTTGATTTTTTGGTAGAGATTGCGAGGATCGGTTGTAATCTTGACATTTCCCTCATCGTCGGGTAAGCGATATCCCTTTGGGTTGTCAATGGTGAAGATCACTTCAAACACGGGTTTAACCCCTGCTTCTTCGTTGTCTGTTTTGCGGCGGATATCTTCAACAATTCCCTCATAGATGATGCCCGGCGGTTGGTTGGCAACTGAAAATTTAACGGCTTGTTCCTCTCTAACAAGAGTGCGATCTGCTTGAGAAATTAAGGCCTTAACTTGGAAAAAATTGAGATTAGCAAGAGATAGGACTTCTTCTCCGGCGGGGACGTATGCGTTATTGATCAGATCAAGATCAGAATCTAAGATGTCTCCCGATATTTCAGCATATTGTGTGAGACTTTGTTGCTCATCTTGCAGCTCATTGAGGGTGGCTTCCCAGGTATCGATCGCCTCTTGATGACTGTTGACTTGTTGAGAAGCAATCAAGACTTCTTGTTCTTTGTTTTCGACTTCCCCTTGCTGACGTTGGACGGCATTCTGGAGGGTAATCAGTTCTCGCTGAGATTCAAAAATAACTTGGTTACGTTGTTCACCGCGAGCCTCACTTTCGTAATCGCTACGATTCGATAAAGAGTCTTGAGTCTCGATTTGTGTTTCTAGATCGGTGATTCGTTCCGTATTTTCGTCATATTCACCTTGTTTGTCGTCAATTTTATTGTTTAAATCGGAAATTTGTATGCTGAGATTTTGTATGCGAGGGTTCAAGGCTGACACAGTGTTATCTTCAAATAGGGGTTCTAACCGAGCCATTTTTTTCTCAAATTCAATAAGGTCTGTTTGGTGTCGTTGGAGTTGTGACTCTAGGGTGATTTGACGACGTTGAATTTGGCGAATTTGGGCTTGTAGTCCTTGAATACGACTCTGGTTGCTGAGCCTCTCAGTTTCGATCGCCCGTTGTTGTTGCTCAAACTGACGCGTCTCAGGAGTTCCTGGACCGAGCCGCATCGCGTCTAAATCCAGGCGATGACGATCGAGATCTCGTTGGGCCTGATTGCGTTGGGCGATCGCATTATTAAGTTGTCGCTGTGCGAGATCCAATCGTTCTGTGGCTATGGCTAAGGCCGCTTCTTCTTGCTGGAGCGATCGCTCGATCTCTTGAATCTCATTGAGGAGTTGGCGATCGTGAATCGTGATCAGAGGTTGTCCAGCTTGTATCAGAGGTTGTCCATCTTGTACCGGTTGATTCGGGTTAAATTCAAGGCGGATAATCCCTCCGGTTGGCATAACGATGGATTGTCGTTGTCCAGGAAGAGTGTGCAAAATTCCTTTCCCACCAACAGAACTTCCCATCGGGATAAAGCCTACTGCACCAAACCCCAACAGTACCACTCCTGCCACCAACCAGCGGCGGGAGCGATCGCTATCCCCTTTTGTCGTCGCGTCTGGTGTAGCTTTAGACTCGGTCGGTTGAAACTCCCTGGGTTGAGACTCCGGTTGAGGAGGAGGAGACGGAGGACTATCGGGACGAGGAGTGGGGGGAACCACTTTGAGGGGATTGTTATTTTGAGGTTGAGGTGCCATAACGGGTGCAAGATAAATGGTAGATAATCACAAATGCTCACAGATGAGTCTGAGATAGGAACTACTCAGGATCAGGCATTAGGAAAAAATAGATCGCCCAGAGGGTAATGAGCATCAGAGCGATCGCCGGAATGTTCGTGAGCGTCCAGTCCC
>P_2C_Liq_1_UnCtyDRAFT_1000110_pt1 | contig 33683 bp, 28 predicted proteins | sample Pon2CUnioCityCA_2_FD_10234 | JGI IMG/M metagenome (IMG submission 10234) | reverse complement strand
AAGAAAGTGCACTTTATACCAATTGGCAATGGTATTACGAAGGCGGGTTGAGCTATCGTACTGCTAAGAATCGAATTTTTGGATTAGAACTTAGGTATTTTCCGCAGACTAACTTTAGCACTTACATTGATCGTACAAACGTTACTCAAACTGAATTAAGTCCCTTAAGCGTCTCCTTGACTTACAAGAAAGCCATTGATTTTTCTCGGAGTTCAGGAACTGAACGATATCAACGATTTTACCAACGAATGAAAGAAGACTTAAAAGAGCGCAATAAGCTGAATACCTATTCTGTGGGTGTGGGTGCTAGTGCGTTAATCCCCTTAGAGAAAACTGAGCATGCAAGTCGTCTAGCGTTTTTTAATGATGAAATTGAAGGAAAAATCACGGTTGACTTAAGTTTGGGATACTATCACCATGATTGGGATGCCGCTGCTAGACTTAGTTATCGTCCTTTGCGGCAAGCAGAAGAAGCGCACGATTATTCTTACAGCCTAAATCGACACTCTCTAGCCTTAGAAGCTTTTAAATTTATTGGCGATTACCATGGTTTTGTTCCTTTTGTAGGCTCTTATGTTTCTGCCGACTATTATCATTTGCAAGAGAAAGACCAAGGTCAGCAGCTTACTGACCTGCATCGCCGAAACTTGGGTTATGGAATTGTTTTTGGTTGGGACATCCGTTTTTCCGAAACAGATCCTCTTATTTTACGCACCAATTTGCGCTATAATCCAGATTACGATCTAACCAAAGGCGGGCTCAGCTTTACCGCTAAAAACCTTGAGTTCAATTTTATTCAAGTAGTTATTTATCCGGAGCGATTTAAGACACAAAAAAAATTAAACTAAAAAATCATGGAAAAATTCATCGACATCACCTTGATCATTCATGCCACTTCAGGAGGCTTTGCGCTATTGGCAGGCCTGCTGGCAATAGCTACCAAAAAAGGAAGTAAAAGGCACATCTTAAGTGGGCAAGTCTATTTTTGGAGCATGTTATCCGTTATTGTTACAGGCTTGATAGTAGGATGGTATCGCGACAATATTTTCCTTCAAACCATTGCCGTTTTTAGTTTTTACCTGGCATTTACCGGAAAGCGCGTGCTGCGCTACAAAAAAGAAGTAAATCCAGCATTGATCGATTGGTTTGCAAGCACACTAGCCCTAATGGTTTCGCTGTTTATGCTTTACTTAGTGGCCAATAACATTATGAGAATTGGTTTTGCCGGTGCAATTCCTATGCTGCTAGTTTTTGGTGGCCTCTTATTAAGCATGGCAGCAGGTGATCTAAAAAAAATGGTGAAAAGAAACTTCGTTCGTAACGCCTGGCTCTACGACCATATCAGTCGAATGGGCGGTTCATTTATCGCTACTTCTACAGCTTTTCTCTTAGTAAATACTAGTGTAGAGCCTGTTTGGGTGATGTGGCTATTACCCACTGTTGTGGGAACACCAATGATCATAATTTCTAATCGAAAATGGAAAGAAAAGCTTGAAGGAAAAAGAAGTAAAGCTTAATTAGTGGGTTTCATATTTAAGTTGAAGACTTTTGAACCAATCCATTAAAGCGATTTTCTCACCTTCTTCTAAAATAGCTTCACGATGTATGATGGTGTAAGAAGGCAAAGGCATTTCATCTTCTTCTACTTCTTCAACAGCTTCCTCCATCTTATGGGCTTTTTTCTTAGCAGAGTAACTGCCCCAGTTGGAAAAGTTTAAGTGTTCGCTACCTTCTTCTATGTGGTCTTGAATCCACCAAGAAACAGGTGAAATTTCAGAATACCAAGGATACTTTGGTTGATTTGAATGACAGTCATAGCAGTTGCTTTCAAGGTAAACCTTCAGTTCGTTAGGTGGTTTCTCAATTTGTAAAAAATCGTTTTCATCTACTTGCTGCTGCTCGGTTTGAGTTGGCTGAAACAACTGAGCTAGGGCAAAAACAAGTAGCACAGTCAGTGCAATTTTACTTTTCATTTGATAAGAACATTAAGACAATTTCAGGAACACTAAAGTCCTAATAAATCTTCTAAAAGTGGCTTTTTATTCGCTGATAAGGGAATAGTTGCCTCATCTGCCATAATCAGATAACTTGACTTTCCCTTACCCACCTTTTCCAAATGACTAAGGTTAACCAAATGTGAATTATGACACCTAAAGAAACCTGAATCAGCTAATCTCTCTTCATAAAATCCTAAGCGTTTTGAAGAAACTAACTGCCGATCTTTTAAATAAATTTTTGTGTAGCTACCGTCTGCTTCAAGTCGAATAACTTGTTCAGCTTTTATGATCTCATATTCGTCGCCATCATAAACCGAAATACTGCGAGCTTTTGGCTTTGTCCCTTTTTCGTTTTTATTAGCGTTTCTACTTATCTGGCGCACGGCCTTTCTAACTGACTTCACTAGATCTTCTGCCAAAACAGGTTTCAAAATGTAGTGGGTGGCATTTGCCTTGAAAGCATCAACTGCATATTGGGAATAAGCAGTTACGAAAATAACCACTGTATCAGGCCCTAAGTCTGCCTTTTCTAAAAAGTCAAAAGCGTCCATTTTGGGCATTTCAACATCAAGAAAGAGTATTTCAAACCGCTCAACCTTAAGCAATTCCAAACCCTCTTCAGGGGCAAAACAAAGCTTGGTTTCCAATATTTCATAACAATGCTTTTTGACCATTTCTTGAAGATGCTTGGCCGGCATTGGTTCATCATCAATAATTAATGCTTTCATCTTTGGCGGTTTTAATTCTAACTTTTGACGTTGTTCCTACAGGCTTGCCTTTTTGATCTTTAAGGTCTTCTATAATAATGTTGCCATGGCTCTTTTTATTATGCAAACTCAACCTTTCAGCTATGATTCTTATTGCATGNGATTTCCGCTTTTTTCGCGAAGCACTTTGATAGGCAGCAGCAGCTTCTCTACCAACCCCATTATCAGTTATTTCTACCCATAAAAATTCCTTTTCGATCCAGAAAGACACCTTTAGCCTTTTCACGCCATCTTTGTTTTTTAACCCATGGTGTAAAGCGTTTTCTAAAAAAGGTTGAACTAAAAAGGGTGGGATCATACTGTCCGACATTTGCTCCTTATGCTTAACCTCAAAAGTATAATCAAAGCTATTTTCCATTCTTAACTTTTCTAATTCCAAATAGTCTTTTAAAACAGTTTGCTCCTCTGCTACGCTAATTAAATTAGTATTAGAGTAATCCAATATTTTACGCATAAGTCCCGCAAACAAGTTTAAAAAGTTGGAAGCTCTTTGGTTGTCATTTTTCAATACCAAATACTGCACTGACGAAAGAATATTGAAAACAAAGTGAGGATTCATTTGCGCCCTCAGGGCATTTTGCTCTGCCTTCAACCGTTGAATCACTAAGTCTTTCTCCCGTCTCATGATTTTAAAACGATAAGCCACTGCGCCATAAGTCAATGAAGCTAGCAGAAGAATTGCTGATAATATAAACCACCATCTTTTCCAAATTGGCGGAAGAATTATAAAGTCAAGCTTAATGGGATCTGACCACAGTTGTTCGCCCTTTCGAGCTTGTAATTCAAATTGATATTTCCCGGGTGGCAAGGTGGTGTATTGTAGTGACCGTTCTTTTGTCTCATTCCAGCTCTTACTTAAACCTATTAAACGATGACGGTAACTAACCTCCCAGTTTTGATAAGTCACAGCCTTATATTTTAGTTGCAAATAAGATTGATTGTGATCTAGCGTGTAGGTTTGGTCATTAATTAGCTGTTTTTTTCCATCAATTATAAGTTCATCTAGCTTTAAAGGGACTGCCTTAAGTTTCTTATTCCTAAGGGCCTCAAAAGGTGTCATGAAAAGTCCCTGATTCCAGGTTCCCCAGAAAATAGCCTCTCGATTGGCACTAATCTGGCCTGCAACTGTTTGTGGTAAACGGGCGTAAGCTTTTAATTGAAAGCTATCCCCTTCTGCTATAAGTTCAAATGTAGCTTGCCGTGCCACTATCCAAATATTTTGATCTGACACTTTTATCACTGCACCTTTTTTTAAGGTTTCCCCTTGATACTGAACAGCTACTAAAGTTTTCCCGTCAAAATAATGAACTCCTTTGTTACGAATAGAAATCCACAACTTCCCCAAAAATGATGTTATGCTGTAAGCCCTTTGAGCTAAAAGCGGATAATCATCTCCCAAGTAAATAAATATCGAATCTCTTAGGTAATAGATACCTTGGTCGGTGTTGAAGTAATAAGTAGAATCGTGAGCTATTATCTCATAAATTCTAGAGCCTATTGGCTTTGAAACATAATGAATTGAGTCATTATTAATCTTAAAGTAACGCTGGTCATAAAACACTGTAAGCCAGTCTGATTGAGGATCATCTTTAACAAAACGATAAATTGTTCCAGGATTAGATTTTGGTAATTTTTCTAATTTAAGAGACTTCCAACTTCCCTTTTTGAACCGACTAATAGCGCCTCTTTGAGTAGACCATAAAGAATTGTTGTATTGATCAAAGTAAAGATCAAGTATATTGCCCCCTTTTTCAAACGGACCGATCATGGAGTCAGTTGCCCATTTTGAGTCCCTCTTTTTTAAAATGGACAATTGATTATTTTCTCCACCAAGATATAGTGTAGTATCTTTTATGTGAATGGCGGAAACATGTTTTTGACCTATCGTTCCGTTTTCATTATTAAAGTACAACAAATTGGGGTAAGGGATGTAGATCAAGCCCTTCTCAGCACTGTATACCCATACCCCTCCTTCTGTATCTTGGCAGCTTGCTATAGCGGTTGCGTTTGGAAAAAGCTGGTACTTTTCATCTTTAAACCCTTGAGCTTGGAAAAGTTTTAAACCATCTCCAAGGGTGCCAACCCACAATTGATCTTGATCATCATAAAAAACATTAACCACTCCAAGCGCCAAATTGAACACTTGCTTAAATTCATTAGAATCGAAAGTAAACAGTAGCCCTTGACCATTCGAAAAACAATGGACTCCTTCTGAGTTCGTGCTTATTGAATTTGGTAGCGTAAATCCACCTCTTTCATAAAAGGTAGAATCGACCTTTTTTAACTGTTCGTTTAAAAGGTAAACCAAAGGCTTACTTTTTTTATTTCCCTCAATGGAGTTTGATGGTACGTTTGCCATAAAAGGGGAAGCGTTCTTTCGTAAAAGGCAAACTTGCCCTTGAGAAGAAAAGGTTAGATGAGCTAAAGGTCGGCTAACCTTACCGTGATTATCAATAACAAAATATCCTTCTTTCTTAAATGAAATATGCAAAGAACGTTTTGCATCAAAATAAAAATCAATGAAACTATTGCCCTTAGCCAAATCCACTATTTTATCGTTAAAGGGATAAGCACTTAAAGTATCTGCTTGAACCAGAAATATCTTGGACTGGTAATCGATCAGATAATGAAATTTAGCTGCTGCTTCTTTTATGCGCAAAAAGTTAGCGTGCGATACAGTTTCTGTATTAATTTGATGGAACTCCTTGCCGTCGTAACGCATTAAACCGCTAAAGTTTACTATCCAAATCGAGCCTTCTCGGTCGCAATGTATGTCGGTAATGTAGTTGGTGTTTTGAAAACCCAAGGACTCATTAAAAACCTTATAGTTGGGTAGCTGAGAAAAAGAATTGATGTGCAAAAACAAGCTAACCAACAAGCCTATTGAAAAGTATAGTTTCTTCTTCACACCTTCGAAATTAGACAATGTCGTATTTTCAATTTCTTCTTCTTTTCTAGAAAGTTGTAGTCGATTCTTTCAACTAATTAAAAGAATCGACTACTAACAGACTCTAAATACATGAGAAAATTAACCGATTGCAAAGCCTGTTTCTATTAAACAACGCTTCAAACCTAAGCAGAATATAAACTGAAACAACTTACCACTTCATGAACGAGGCATTTTGTTTCATAGATCGGTTAATTCAACTCATAAAAACCTTTTCAATGCACTTTTTACCCTATTGGAATAGGCCTCTCCAAAAAGGTTAACATGCACGAGCAAAGGGTATAAATTGCATAGTTCAATACGTTCTTCCCAACCTTCTTTTAAAGGGTAGCTCTCGTTATAAGCATTGTAAAAGTCAGCGTGAAAGCCACCAAACAAATGTGACATCGCAATATCCATTTCTCGGTTGCCAAAATATACGGCAGGGTCTAGTAGCGCTGCCACTCCCTTAATTGAGCACAAAAAATTACCCGACCACAAGTCGCCGTGCAACAATGAAGCATTTTCTTTCGGGAATAAAGCTCCTAACTTTGAGCAAAGCTGCTCGATTTGGGTCATAGTCTGCTTGCTAAGTAAACCTGCATCAAAGGCCATTTTTGCCTGAAAGAGTAAACGGTTTTGGGCAAAAAAATCTGGCCAGTTATCCTTACTGTCATTTGGCTGAACCAAAGAACCAATATAGTTTTGGTAATCTAGTCCGTGTTGGTCAGATTTAAACTTATGCAATTCTGCTAATCCCCTTCCAAAGCTCTTCCAAAAAGCTTTAGATTCTCTCCCTTGCTCCAAAAATTCTAGCAATATAAAAGCCTGATCTTCATGGTGTCCTAACCCAATCACTTGAGGAACTTTTAAGGAAGTATGTTTTCTCAAAAGATCCAAGCCCAGCTGTTCTAACTCAAACATTTTCGGAAAAGCAGTTTTTCGATTTAGCTTGATGAAAACGCTCTGCTTCTGCAGTTTGAGCTTGAACGTTTGATTAATGGATCCCCCTGAAACAGCCTTAACGTTCTCTATTTTGTCAGCTGTTATGCTTGATTCATTTAGGGTAGCTATAATAGAAGATTCAACCTCAGGATTAAACATTTTTTACTTTTTTGGCAAAAGTAAGCTTAGGCTTAACAATAAGAAGCAATGGAATTTATTTACTTTTGACACCGCAATCAGTCGCCTGATAAGTTAATAAAAAGCAAGATTAGCTTCTGCCAAGGTTTTGCTATTAATCATACAGGCACTTTGCTAAACCCTAAAATGGAGAAATAGCTTCCGCCAACGCTTCGCTAAAGAGCGGACAGGCGCTTCGCGAATTCCCAAACAAAAATGGGGAATTAGCTCAGCTGGCTAGAGCGCTACGCTGGCAGCGTAGAGGTCATCGGTTCGACTCCGATATTCTCCACAAAGCCCTGCATTTTGCAGGGCTTTTTTTCTTACTTTATAGTACTCGCTTATTGATTTTATACTAAACTTGACTGCTGATAATTAAAGTCCTATTTTTAAAGGCTATAAAATCATGAACTATGAACATTAAACGTTTTTTATTTCTATCAGCAGTTGTAGGTCTCTTGCTTACCTCTTGTGGAGAAGATACCGCATTCGAAGAAAACCCCTTTTACGATGAAGAAGCTACGGGGGAAGATCCAAAAATTCCTGCAGGAGGACTTAATGATACCCTAGGTGGAAGTGGTGGCTCTGGAGGAAATGGAAGTGCCTCGACTTTAGTAGTTGATCAAATTCAGAGAGCTACTGTCACTTATATAGGTGCAACTTGGTGCCCACCCTGCGGTGCTAATGGAGATCCTGCAAAAATTTACATGGAGGATACCTATGGCGATAATGTGGTTATTCTTAATGTACAATATAGAGATGCAATTAGTCCAAGAGGTTCGTTTGGTTTCAATTTTGGTACTAAATTCCAAGACTTTGTTGGAAGCAATAGTATACCTCATGCTTATTGGTCAGGCTCTAACTTCAACATGAAGAATAGAGGTTTTTACAATGATGCTAATGCAAACAATTCTGAATCTCAAATTGACATTGATGCAATTTTGAGAAACATTCCTGAGGTCGGAGTTGCCGCAAAAGCATCCTTGAGTAATGGTGTAGTCAGTGTTGAAACCAAAACCAAGTTTTTCAATAGTCTTAATCAAGCCTACCTAGGAGTTTATTTATTAGAAGACGCTGTAATGGCCATGCAAAAAGTTGGGACAAAAGATTCCCTAACCTCTCATGAAAATGTAATGAGGGCTTCTGCTTTTAATTCTGACACTTTAGGAATTGATTTGATTGGAACCTCTCTTGCTGCGGATGATGAGTTAGTTGGCAACTACCAAATTACTGTACCTGGTTCAGTAGTTGATCCTACAAACTTGCAAGTCGCAGTGGTTGTATGGGAATCTGATCAAGTAAATGGTATTGCTAATTCTATCATTGTTGATGTAGAATAATAACAAATTAGAATTCATAAAAAAACCACCTGAGTTCAGGTGGTTTTTTTATAACTTAAATCCAATAACTAGTATATCGTCAACCTGATCTCGGGATCCTTTCCAACGGTCTAACTCATCTTGAAGTTCTACTTTTTGCTCTTGCGGTTCTAAGGCGTGCAAACTAAGCAGAAGTTCCCTAAACCGGCGGGTCATGTATTTCTTATTTTTATCTCCGCCAAATTGATCAGGATAACCATCAGTATAAATGTAAAATACATCTCCTGCTTTATACTTGATATGATGCGTATGATAGCTTGGATCTTCGCCTCTAAAACCACCAATGGGAGCGGCATCTGACTTTATTCTATTTAGTTTGCCGTCACGAATATGCACTAAAGGCCTAAATGCACCTGCAAATTGCAATTTTTCTGCTGCTTTGTCAATGATGCACAAAGCAATATCCATCCCGTCTTGAGAAGCTTTAGAACGCTTATTTTGTTTAAGCGATTTCACCACCCCAAGGTGCAATTCATTTAAGATCTCATCAGCCTGATCTAAGCCCTTTTTCTCTATAATATCGTCAAGTAAAATTGTTCCGATCATAGACATAAATGCTCCAGGAACACCATGGCCGGTGCAATCTACACAGGCAATAAAGATTTTACCATTAATCCTTTTAAACCAATAAAAGTCACCGCTAACAATATCGCGAGGCAGGTGAAAAACAAAAGATTGGGGCAACCATTGTTTCAGTCTTGAATGTAAAGGAAGGATGGCATCTTGTATTTTCTTTGCATATAAGATACTATCAAGCGTATCTTGATTTTGTTGCTCTAGTTTGAATTTTGATTGAATCAAATTAGCCGTCAATTCATCCTCTTTGCGTAAAATCCCTTTCATTGCTCTTAACAGCAAGATTAGAAGCACTAATGCAAATATTAACGAGATCCCGATATTGGTGAAAATTTCTTTTTGGGCTTCCAATAAAAAGTCGTCAAACCGCTGATCAGCTACCACTATAGCAATGGTTTCTCCCGACGAGTTTTTTATTGCGCTAAAGGCAGAAAGCCAATGTCCATTTTCATCTTCATAAACGTCCACTTCCCCCCCCTGTTCATATCCTTCAAAAAACTGCTTAGGGAAGTCTTTATACGTTTTTCTTAAGAGTGGTTTGGCAGAAGATGTTACACCGAAGATAAAGTGTTTGTTAGTGCTATCATAAGTTAAGGTATAGATCGGACTATTCAGTTGATTTTGCTTCTTTACCTGTATTAGCTTTTCATGTAACAACTGATAAACCCGGTCTTGATATGACGTTCTTAGTTTTTTCTCTTCCTCGTAAACGTCAAAAAGATAATCAAGCTGATTAGCATCAAGTTGTGTTGCCGCTGTATTGGTTACAGCACTTAAACTTGATAGAATTCTACTCTTGTGAATATTTAGCTGCACATAATAGCTATGCAGCAAAAAATATGCGATAAGAATAAATATTGAACCAAAGAGCAAGACAAGTACTCTTGTGCTATGATTCTGAAATATTTTCTTAAGTAAGTTATCCACTTTCTAGTTTTATCGCGTGTATTTTATCGCTTCATCAAGCGGGATTTTATTCCCTTTATTAAAAGCTACCACAAAGGAGTCTTCAAATCCTTTTGCTGCAATATCAATTTGCTTCTGATCAGCTTCTTTAAACTCTGCAAAAGGCCCAACCACCATAACCGTTAATCCCTGATAATTTATTTCCTCTACTCCCTCCACCTTGAGATAAGCATCCATAAAAGCTGCAGGAATCTTTTCCTCAAAAGCACCCAGTTGCACAAAATACTCAACTTTCCCAACTATACCGGCTTTTAAGTTAATGTTTCGGTAGCTAACCAATTCATTTGTATACTTTCTTTCATCATTTACGTTAACAATAAAAGCATCATTGTACCCTTCTTCTTTTAGCTTTTTAAGCAAGCTTTCTGCTTGAGAATAATATGAAAAGTGACCCACTACGTAGCGGATCATTCCCTTGTTATCTACAAAGGCGTCAACATTCTTCAACTTACCATAGCTGCTAATCGGGCTAGGATTAATGTTACTACCAATTTGCACCCCATAAAGCGGGGCGTTTGTGGTATACTCTAGCTTTTTGATCAGCATCCCTCTTTCAGCAAGGGCAGCAGAATCTAGCACCTCCTCTTTGGGCTTTGTTGGTAATTGAGTTGGCANGTAATTAGCAGGAGCAGCNGCNACCTTATTCCACTCTGCAATAGGCTCTGATGGATCAAAAGGGCACTTTTGCAAATGGCGATCGGCNTCNGCAATGTAATATTCATCAACTTTAGATTTATATTTCNCAAACTGCTTAAACGCCTGATTCGCAAGTGCACACTGATCATTTTCTACATATGCAACCGTAAGGTAATAGTAAACATGTAGTGGAGCACCTCGCTCTTTNAAACTTCCAACTTTATAAACCGGATTAACTTCTTGTACCGCCTTNTTTAGATGGTACAAAGCTTGTTCCTGATGCCCACTCATCTCAGTGTAAGCTGCTCCCATCAAAAAATTTATGTTAGCATGGTTTGTATCTTCAACGTAAACTATCCTGAGGCTTTCAATTGCTTGGGAAACCTCTCTTTTAGCTAACAAAGCCCTTGCTTGGTCAAAATGAAACTCTAAGTTGTTTTGACTGAAGCCTGAAAAGGCAATTATTAGCAAACTGCTTAATACAATGTTTTTAATTTTCATGGTTTAACTTCTAATGCTCTTTTTAAAGGAATTTTTTTTCCTTGATTAATGGCAATGACAAAAGCATCATTTATGCCACTTTTCTCAATCATGGGTAGATTCTTTTTAGCATGGTCATAGGACTTATAGTTGCCAACAGACAGGTAGGTTAAACTATCCCCCCTAATTTCTTGTATTCCTTCAATATCCAAATAATACCGAGCAACCTTTGGTGGAAGCTGCTCTTTGAAGGCTCCTATTTGTATGGCATAGCTAATTTTACCTTGCAATCTGGCTTTAATGTTGATTTGATTCACACTAACTACAGCCTCAGAGTATTTTTTATTGTCATTGACATTTACCACAAAGGCGTCATGATAACCTTTTTGTCTAATAGCCTCAAGCAAAGACATCGCCTGACTGTGAATTGAAAATCGACCTATTACATAACGGATCAAACCTTGTTTATCCATGAATGCGTCTATATTACTGAGGTCTCTGAACCGGCTAACTGGAAAAGCTTCATTGTATGCCCCTAATTGAACACCGTAGAGTGGATAATCTGTAGAATAGTCAACACTTTTGGTTAAGATGTCTTTTGTTTCTGCATCAACTGTGCTTACAGGCTTTGCTTTTTCTTCAGCAGCATCAATGTTTTTTACTTCAGTAGCGTTCTGTTTTCTAGATGAAAAGGGGATAAACTGATCAAATTGAGGCAGTGAATCCTCTCTTGCAGGAACATTGCCTTTTTCACATCGCTTTATCCACCTGTTTGCTTCATCGATATAGTAATCATCATTATGCGGGTAAACCTCAACAAACTTATTTCGAGCCATTTTCGCCTTTTCGCACTTTCCTCTCTGTGCATAGGCTACACTTAAATAAAAGTAAACGTAAACAGGCACCCTTTCTTCCTCAAGACTATTCGGATCATATTCTAATGAAACCCTTTGTGTTGCTTCCTCTAAAAGCTTCACAGTATAGGGGTGCATGATTTCAGCTTCAGTATAACAGACCCCTAGCAAATACTTTAAGTTAGCATGTTCAGGGCTTTGCTTCAATAAATAATCAAGATAGGGTGCGGCCTTCATAACCCTTCTGTGCGATAGGTGCTGTTTAGCAATGTTGAAGTTTTGCTGAAAGTCGCTAGTTTGCTCTTGAGCTATCCCTCCAAAAAGAGTTTGGATGAAAAGTAAGATCAATAATTGTCCCATTAAAGCAAAGGTAAAAGCACTGCTTGAGCAAACAGAGAAAGTACTTAATTACTATTAACAGAATAGGTGTTTAAAAACCTAGATCGAAATATCTAGGACTCGTAAGTTACGACTGTCATTCATTCGATAAGAGCGGTTTCCAATAATAGACATGAATGTAGCTGCACCAAATAAGATAGAACTAGTGCGTATATTGCCTCTTCTAACAACGGGGTTTTCAGTATTTATGATTCGATTAAAACTATCTATGGTGAAAAATGCAGCAGAAGCTGTATAAAAGACCCCTGAAAAAAGACGAAATCCTGCATGCTTGTGGGTTTTTTTAATGGACTTGATCTCGCTAAGTAAGACTTTTTCACCTAAAACCACGATGAAACTATCCTGCATTGACTGTATTGGTCCCGAAATTAAGATTCCATCACTTTTCTTAAAACTAATGAAGCTTCCTTTGTAATAACGAACACGCTTTTCCTTGCCTCCCTTATCAAAAACTAAGATTTTTTGAGCATGAAGCGCGCCGCAAAAAAGCAGAAGAAGCAGGGTCGAAAGAAAATGCTTTAGCCGAAACATTTTTAAGGATGTTTACTTGTCATATTTTATACAAACGTTTTTGGGCTCAGTGAAAAACTGCAGAACCTCAAATCCTCCTTCACGCCCAACTCCACTTTGTTTTACCCCTCCAAAGGGTGTTCTTAGGTCGCGCAGCAACCAGCAATTTACCCATACAATTCCAGCATGGATCTGCTCTGCCATTCTTTGAGAACGGCTAAGGTTTTCAGTCCATACCGTAGCTGCTAGACCATATTTGGTGCTATTTGCTTTAGCAATCGCCTCACCCTCATCTTTGAATGGGCTAATGGTAACCACAGGGCCAAAGATCTCTTCTTGATTTGTTCTACAATTTTGATCTAAGCCTTCAATAACGGTGGGCTGGACAAACCATCCATTCAGTCCATCAGCTGAAAGATCAACTTGATGCCCTCCACATAATACTTGACCACCTTCTTCTTTAGCAAGTTTTACGTAAGCAAGCACTTTTTGCATGTGTGCCTCAGAAACAAGAGCTCCTTGCTTAGTGGTTTTAGCTTTTGGGTCTCCCGGATTTAATTGCTTAACCGCAGCGACGAAATCATTTTTAAAGCGCTCATAAATTGATTCTTGAACAAGTATTCTAGATCCGCATAAACAGATTTGACCTTGATTGGCAAAGGAAGAACGCAGTGTGGTTTCAAGCATTTTATCATAGTCACAATCTTCAAAAATAATAGCAGGATTCTTTCCTCCTAATTCAAGAGAAAGCTTTTTAAACATTGGTGCCGCTACTTTTGCAATGGTTTGGCCGGTTTGGGTTCCACCAGTAAAAGATATAATTGGAATTTCTGGATGTTCGGTTATTGCTGAGCCAACCTTATGGCCGTAACCATGTACTATGTTCAACACTCCTTTCGGTAGCCCAATATCCACGCAAACTTCTGACAATAAATAAGCCGTGTAAGGCGTGATTTCTGACGGTTTAGCCACAACGCAATTCCCTGCTGCAAGCGCAGGTGCTATTTTCCANCTAAACAAATAGAGTGGNAGGTTCCATGGTGATATGCAGCCTGCAATACCTATTGGTTGACGTAGGGTATAATTGATCGCGCCCAATTCCATTTGATGAGACTCAGAAGCAAAGTGAATAATGGCTGAGGAATAAAAACTAAAGTTATGCGATGCTCTTGGTATATCTACTTTGCTTGCTAAAGACAAAGGCTTACCATTATCTCTCGACTCTGCCGTTGCAAACTCTTCTTGTCGGTCTTTGATCTTTTCGGCAATCTTCCTCAAATAGCTAGATCGAACCTCTTTATTGGTTTGAGACCAAGAGGAGAAAGCTTCCTTTGCTGCCTTTACAGCTAATTCAACATCTTTATGATCGGAATCAGGAATTAAGGAGTAAACCTCTCCTGTAGCAGGCTCATAGTTGTCAATGTATTTTTGACCTTGTGGTTCAATTAACTCCCCGTTAATGTAATTGAGAATTTTCTTCATGCTCTAAAATTAGAGAAATAGGCTAAACCAGCTACCAAATTTAAAGGTGATTTATTCGCCTAATCTGTTTCGTTCACTTTACTTAATACCTTGCTAATCTGTTGGTTTGCTGTTAATTTGTGTTAAGCTTGACCAGTCTTGATTTCTTTGGCTTATTTTCGAATTGCCATGAACAACAAAAAACTTCCTTTTCTAGCTGTGGCGGCTTCATTAAGCATGATTGCATTAATTGCTATTCAAGTATACTGGATCAAAACTTCTGCTGACACCCAGCAAAAAAAGTTTAAGCAAAAGGCCATGGAAGTGATGAAAAAAGTCACCACAAAGCTTGAAAGAGAGGAAGCTATAACAACCGTTACGAGCAAGTTATTCAAAGGAATGGGAAACTTTCCTGATGATTCAACTTTTACTCTTGATCAATTCCCCCTTAACGACCCATTTAGAAAACAATTGATAAAGAAAAAGGGTGATGGAATTAAAAATCAGGTATCGAAAGAACTTTACAATATACAGTATGAGCCCCCAAGACAAGACTCAACCCTCTTTATCATAAAGAAAACCCAAAAGCGAATACTTAGCAGCAAAATTGACTTAAGAAGCCAATTGCAAAACAAAGCAACGCTAGTAAACGAAATTGTAAATGAACTAGCGCTGATCAGTATTAACTACCAAGACTTTGACGAACGAGTAACCTATCAACAGATTGACTCTTTATTTAAGCAAGAGCTAAAGCAAAATGGCTTAGAAACCGATTATGTATTTGATATTCTAGATGCAGAAACAGAGTCATTAAGCTTCATTCAAGATGAAGAAATGCAAAAGAATTTGCTGGCCTCCCCTTTTCGCCTAACACTTTTCCCTAACGATTTTGCCCAGAGTGATTCGTTGATCCTCTACTTTCCTAACCAACAGGGATTTATACTTAAAAATAGCTGGAAGGTGCTGAGTCTATCTCTTCTGCTTGTTCTCATTATCATTTTACTTTTCTACAGTTCGCTTTCTACTATTTTTAAACAAAAGCAACTTTCTCAAGTAAAAAATGATTTTATAAACAACATGACCCATGAGCTTAAAACTCCCATTTCAACCATTGGATTAGCTTGCGAAGCACTAAGTGATCAAAGCATCTCGATCGAGGAAAGTCTGCGGTCTAACTATGTGAGAATGATTAGCCAAGAAAACAAGAGGTTAAGCGTTCTAGTAGACAATGTGCTTAAAAGCGCAGTCTGGGATTCTGCTAGACTAAAACTTGACTTTCAAAAGGTTAACCTGAAACAACTAGCCAAAAAAGCAAGCGAAAGTTTAGATATACAAGTTAAACAAAATGGTGGAAGTATTAATTTATCATTTGAGGCAGAAAACTCTTATGTAGAAGGAGATAAGGTGCACCTTACCAACGTAATCTACAACCTACTTGATAATGCCATTAAGTACTCTGAGGACACTCCAAAGGTAAATGTGAACTTATTTGAAGAAAGCCATAACTTATGCTTAGAAGTAATTGATCACGGTATTGGAATTTCAAAAGAAAATCAAAAGAAAATATTTGAGAAATTTTACCGCGTTTCTACAGGAAACATTCACGATGTAAAAGGCTTTGGATTAGGGCTTAGTTACGTGAAAAGAGTGGTAGAAATGCATGGTGGCTCATTAGAGCTTAAAAGTCAACTTGGTAAAGGAACTAGAGTAATTATTAAATTTAAACCCTATGGAAGAGAATAAAACACGCCTGCTAATTGCAGAAGATGACCAAAATTTAGGTCAAATGTTGTCTGATTATTTAAAAGTAAAAGGTTTTGAAACCCGTCTTGAACGAGATGGGGAAGCTGCTTTTAAAGCCTTTATAGACGATCAATTTGATCTTTGCCTGCTTGATGTAATGATGCCTAAGAAAGATGGTTTTGCATTAGCTCGTGAAATAAGACAACTCAAAGCAAAAATGCCCATCATATTTCTAACTGCTAAAAGCATGGAAGAAGATGTTAAGGAAGGCTTTAAGTCAGGAGCAGATGATTACATCACCAAGCCGTTTAGCATGGAAGTACTGCTTATGAGAATTGAAGCAGTAATGCGCAGAGTACACAACTTAAAGGCTGAGCTTGAGCAGAAAAAAGAGTTTAAGCTACTCGACTATTCTTTTTATCCAGATAAGAGAGTAATCGAAAAGCCAGGTTTTGAACGTAAATTGACCTCAAAAGAGAATGAACTGCTCCGTTTGTTATGCATGTATCAGGGAGAGGTAGTTGACCGGAACGATGCATTAAATATGATTTGGGGAGAAGATAGCTATTACAACTCGAGAAGCATGGATGTGTACATTACAAAACTTAGAAAGATTTTTGCTGAGGATGATAAAATTCAAATCATAAACAGCCACGGAAAAGGATTTAAACTGTTAGTTGAGTAAAAATGACCGGTATCATAATTTGAAAATAAGTCGTTTTAGGATTATGTGCTATATTTGAGGGTAAGCTGTTAACCATGAAGAACATTATTTACCCTACCGACTTTTCAGAAAACTCAGAACAGGCTTTTGATTACGCCTTAGAGCTCGCAAGAATTTTTGACGCTAAAGTCACTCTATTTAATAGTTATCAGCTGCCCTACTCAAAGTCCAACCTGCTTGTTTCCATGACAGAAAGAATGCAGGCAGATTCGAAAGAAGGTTTAGAAAACTTGGAACAAAAGGCACTTAAGCATGAGGATTACAAAAACCTTCAGTTCGATTTAGAGTCGCGCTCAGGTGGCTTTGTATCACTTATTCCAAAAGTTGCTAAAGACCGTGAAGGGAACCTGATCGTAATGGGAACTAAAGGAGCTAGTGGTTTAAAGGAGATGTTTATCGGTAGCAACACCCTTGAAGTAATTCAGACATCTCACTGTCCTGTTTTAGCAATTCCTGAAAATGCCTTGCCTGCAACTAAGCGTAAGTTTGATAAAATTGCAATGGCCACTGATTTAAAGAAAATTAAAAACCCTGAGCAGTTGAGCCCCTTAATTGAAATTGCCAAAGCTTGCAGGGCCAGTGTGGAATTTGTAAACATCATTAGGCCTGATGATCCAATTAGTGATGATGAGAGAGCTAAACAAGTTTTATTTTTAGAAAAGCTATGCGGAGATATAAAGACTTCTATTCATTTTGCGACCAATTCTGACATTATTGATGGGTTAAGCGATTATATCAACCACAAAAAACCAGATCTTTTTGTCATGTTGTCGAGAAAACATAGTCTATTTGAAAGATTATTCACCAAATCAATTACTAGTAAGTTGTCTTTCAGAGCAGAAGTTCCACTCTTAGTTATGGATGAATAAGCCATCAGTCTTGGCATGCTTTTGGTAATTTTGTAAGCCAATTAATTGATGGGAATTCTTGAGCAAACCGCTAATTTATCTTCTTTTTTTGATCTCCGTTTTTGTAGGCTGCAACAACAGCTACAATGGTGCATTTAAAAAAAATAGTCCCCGAAAAACAGCACCAAGCGGTAAATATAGAAATCCAACTATATTTAGCAGGGTAAACCCCTTTCAAGGAAAAGCTAAATCAAGGCTATCAAAGAGCAAGCGAAAGAAACTGAAATTATTCAAGAAACGACACCGCCAAAACGGTAGAGCCAGAAAAGGCAGAAAGCCAGGTGCAAGCTTTAAAATGAAACGAACGATCTCAAGGGGCAGACTTAAAAGTTCAGGTAGCAGGATAAACCGCGGTGGTGGCGGTGGTAAACGCAAAAAGAATCTATTTAACACACGTAAGAAATAGCCTGAATTATGTTATTTCGTTGTACTGAAAAGTTTATTATCTTTATCACCTTAGTAAAAATGCCTTTGTGAAAAGACACCTAATCATATCATTGTTCTTCGTATTCTGCGGACTTACTGCATTTTCTCCAGCAAATAAGGCCCCAAATGTTGATACCAATGCCAAAATCAAGGCTGTCTTTCTGTACAACTTTACCAAATATATAGAATGGCCCGAAGCATCCAAAAGTGGAGAATTTACCATTGGTATACTTGGGGAAAATGAAACGCTTTACAAGGAATTGGAAAAAATGTCCAAGGTTAAAAAAGTTGCAAATCAGACTTTTTCAATCAAGAACTATGAGTCGATCAGCGATTTAAATGTTCCTCATATTTTATATATCCCAGCAGATAGCACTGAAATTTTAAGCAAAGCGGTTGAAAGATTGAAAGGCAAGAGCACCTTGATCGTTACTGAAAAACCAGGTATGGCTAAGAAAGGCTCCACCATCAATTTCGTAATTGTTGGTAGCAGGCAAAAGTTTGAACTTAACAAGGCAAATGCCAAAAAGCATAATTTGAAAGTTGCTTCAACTTTAGAAAAATTAGCCGTATTAGTGAATTAAGATGAAAAAACTCAGTTACATAGCGTTTTTACTGTTGTTTTCAGCTAGTTTATTTGGCCAAAACAAATTAACAAACGCTTTATATGCGCTTAAAAACAATGAGCTCGACAAGGCTAAAGAGCTGATTGATGCGGCCATGGATGACTCGCTTTTTAACGAAAAGCCTGCCACATGGTACTATGCAGGAAATGTTTATAAAGAATTGTTCAAGAAACATGAACTGAAAGATAAGCAGTCTGCTTATAGACTGCAATCTGCTAATTATTTCAAAAAATCTATTGATTTAGATACTGCAGGAACCTACAAAAAAAGCTCAAAACAAAATTTAAAATATATTGCTGAAACAATCTACAACCATGCTGCTAGCTCATTTGATGTGCAGCAATATCCAATAGCAATCAGCAATTACGAAAAGTATAAGTCCCTGCTCTCTTTTGCTTATCCAGAAACTGATTTCACTGAAAAAGACATCATGTTTAAGTTAGCATTAGCTACAACTTACAGTCGAATAGCAGATAAAGACTCTGCTAACGGAGACATGTACCTAGAAAAAGCTAAAAAAGTTTACGAAGAAGTACTTGAACTAGACTCCAATAATGTAAGCGCTAACTACAACATTGGGATTATCTATTACAATCAAGGCGTAGAGATTGTAAACAACATGGACTACAGTCTTGATCTTGAGCAGTTAAACAATGTTCAAGATAGAATAATTGAACTTTTCAAAAAGTCCTTGCCCTACATGAAAAAGGCATATGATTTGAATCCTAAAAGAAAAGAAACTTTAATTGGTCTTCAGGGGATTTATTTTAGCCTTAATGACATTCCCAAATCTGAAGCTTACAAAAAAGAACTTGAGGAATTAGAAGAAGAAGAGTCCATGAAGCAAACATCCCCTCAAGATGTTGAAATGCAAGAGGAGTAAAAGCACGTAACTACTTGCATGAAAGGCAAATTCACCATAGGAAAAAAGATTGGGACTGGTTTTGGGATATTAATCTTGATGACCTTAATTGTTTTTGTATGGACTTACATTACATTACAAGACAGTAGGCAAATAAACGACCGAATCAATAGTGTAAATACCCCCTCCATTAAGGTCTTACAAGAATTAAAAACCTCTGTGCTTGAAACGAGACTTTTTCTAGTAACCTGGTTAAAAGAACAAAAAGAGAATGTTGACAAAGTAAGACTTGTAGAGTATCAAGATAAAAAGATACCAGACTATGAAAATGAACTAAAAGTGCTATCTAAGCAATGGTCTGACAGTCAACAAGACTCCTTACTGAGTCTGTTTAAGACTATCGATGTTTACTTTGCGTACATTGATTCAGATATTATGAGTCCATTAAACTCATTTGAAGCTTACGATGATCCAATGAACACTTTTTTGGCTCAAAATAGTTTTGAGGCAGGAGGTAGTGTACATGAATACTACATGAAAATAATGGGTCAATTGAATAGCTTGATTGATAGTCAGAAGAAAATTGCCAATCAGGCAAATGTTAACATGTTTGACTCATTTGAAACCCTTAAGTTCTTAGTAAGAAACCTAGGAGTTGCCTTGATTATTATTGGTATTGTGATTGCTGTTTACACAACGAAAACCATTGTTGACCCGATCCAAAGATTGAAAGTTGTTGCTGTAAAATTAGGACGTGGGGTATTTCCGAAAGGAAAGATGAAAGTTGGTAATGACGAAATAGGCGAAATGACTGCTGCTATGAATAATGTAGTGGATGGCCTAAAACGAACCAAGGACTTTGCAACAGAGGTGGGTTCGGGCAACTTTGATATTAACTACGAACCACTTAGCAGTAAAGACACCTTAGGAAAGGCTTTACTTAAAATGCGTGACGATCTTGCTGAAAATGAAAGATTCCTAGAAGACAAAGTGAAGCAGCGAACTGCTGAAGTTGTGAAACAGAAAGAAGAAATTGACAAGCAGCGTTCGCAAATAGAAGAATACTTTGTACAAGTTACTGACAGTATCAAATACGCCAAGAAAATTCAAGAAGCAATTTTACCCCCTGAACGAATCGTTAAAAAATTGCTCCCGGAATCTTTTATTCTTTACCGACCAAAAGATATTGTGAGTGGTGACTTTTACTGGCTAGGAGAAGCACAAGACAAAGTGTTTTTTGCTGCAGTAGACTGCACAGGTCATGGTGTTCCAGGCGCATTCATGTCGATTGTTGGCTATAACCAACTTCGTCAAGCCATTATTACTACAGGTGGGTCTGATCCTGCTTCAATTTTAGATCATCTGAATAGAGGTGTATCTGAAACACTTCATCAAAATGACAAAGATTCTACCAGTAAAGATGGTATGGACATCGCGATTTGCTCGCTCGACTACAAAACATTAGAACTCGAATATGCAGGGGCTTTTAACCCTCTTTACTTGTTAAGAGACAATGAAATTATTCAGACCAAAGCAGATAAATTCCCGATCGGATCNTTTTTAGATGGTGAAACCCCAAACTTTACCAATCATACCCTTCAACTTCAAAAAGGAGATCAGCTTTACATATTCTCTGATGGTTACCCCGACCAGTTTGGCGGTCCAAAGGGCAAAAAGTTTATGTATCGCCGATTTAGAGAACTGATTGTAGAGCACTCAGATAAATCNCCTGAAAATCAAAAACAAGCCCTACAAGAGTCTTTATTTGATTGGATGAGGGATGAAGAGCAAGTTGACGACATTTTGGTTATTGGCGTAAGAGTTTAAAGCTTATCTTAGCTTGAATCAAAACCCAATATTATGCTAGATAGTCTTAAGCTAGATCATGTGGTGTTTATCGACATTGAAACCGTTTCTCAAAAAGAAAGCTACCAAAAGCTAGAGCCTGAGTGGAAAAAACTATGGGACAGAAAGGCTGCTTTCATTAGAAAACAGGAAGAAAACGAAGAGGATGTTTATCAAAGAGCAGGTATTTATGCCGAATTTGGTAAAGTCATCTGTATCTCAGTTGGTGTTTATAGAGAAGTTGAAGGGCAGAGGCAATTCAGAATCAAATCTTTCTATGGGAAAGATGAAAAAAAACTACTCACCGACTTTAGTAACTTGTTGAAGAAACACTTCAATACTGATGATTACTTACTTTGTGCACACAACGGTAAAGAGTTTGACTTTCCCTTTCTTGCACGTCGCATGTTGATCAACCATATAAAACTCCCATATCTGCTTGATACAGCAGGCAGAAAACCATGGGAAGTACAACACCTAGATACCCTTCAATTGTGGAAGTTTGGCGATTATAAACACTACACATCGCTTGACTTATTGAGCCAATTATTCGGGATTCCAAGTCCGAAAAACAACATGACTGGGGCAGATGTTGGCAAGGTCTTTTGGGAAGAAGATAAGCTCGAAAAAATTGTGGCATACTGTCAAAGTGATACCTTAACTGTAGCACAATTGCTTTTAGCCTATAAAGGCCTAAGCCCCATTAAAGATAAAGAAGTAACCATAGCATCATGAAGGAGGCGGTTCTAAGCTTAAAAAATCTATCCATTCGCTTTGGTGAACAAAAAGCAGTAGTGAAAGGTGTTCACTATGACCTTAAAAAAGGCGAAACCCTTGGTATTGTTGGCGAAAGCGGGTCAGGTAAATCATTAAGCTCCTTAAGCATTATGGGGCTTTTGCATCCAGGTGCAAGCATAGAAAGTGGTTCAATTCTATTTCAAAAAGCTGAGAACGAAAAGCCAATTGATCTATTAAGCCTGACGAAAAGTGAAATGCGCAGCTATAGGGGAAAAGAAGTTGCCATGATCTTCCAAGAGCCTATGACTTCATTAAACCCTGTAATGCCATGTGGAGAGCAGGTTACAGAAGCCATTAAATTACATTTTGGCAAACCAAATAAGGAAGCTAAAAAGGAAGTGATCGAGTGGTTCAAAGAAGTAAAACTTCCTCGTCCTGAGCAACTGTATAAGGCCTATCCTCATGAACTTTCCGGCGGTCAAAAACAAAGGGTTATGATAGCCATGGCTATGTGCTGCAAACCTAAAGTATTGATAGCAGACGAACCCACAACAGCTCTAGACGTAACTGTACAAAAATTTATTCTTGAATTAATCAAAAAGCTACAAGATAAATACGGCATGAGTGTGATCTTCATAACTCACGACTTGGGAGTAGTGGCTGAAATTGCTGACCGTGTAATTGTTATGAAAAATGGAGAGGTTGTAGAAGAGGGCAACAGCAAAGAAATTTTTATTCAGGCAAAGCACCCTTACACCAAAGGTTTAATTGCTTGCCGCCCACCAGTCGACTACCGATTGAAAAGACTTCCTACGGTTCAAGACTTCTTAAAAGCAGGTTCAAATGAAAAAGCATTAAGCGACCTTTCTATTAAGCAGACTAAAGAAGAAAGAAAAGCACAGTTAACTGAGCTTTTTCAAAGGCCAAAACTCATAGAAGTCAAAGACCTTAAAACCTATTTCCCTATTAGAAAAGGGATTTTTAGAAAGGTAGTAGACCACATTAAAGCAGTTGATACGGTGAGCTTTGATATTTACCAAGGAGAAACCTTAGGTTTAGTTGGGGAGTCGGGTTGCGGAAAGACAAGCTTAGGAAGAAGTTTACTTCAGCTAATCCCTCCAAGCTCAGGGGAAGTGTGGTATAATGGACAAGATATTTGCAAAATGAATGAGTCGAGCTTTCAACCGTTTCGAAAAGAGTTGCAAATCATCTTCCAAGACCCCTATTCTTCTCTAAACCCTAGAATGAAGGTTGGCAAGGCTATTCAAGAACCAATGGAGGTGCATAAAATTGGAGGAAATAGAAAGCAGCAAAAAGATAAGGTTATTGAGCTAATGGAGACAGTTGGTCTCAAAGCAGAGCAATACCATCGTTACCCTCATGAGTTCTCAGGTGGACAAAGACAACGAATTTGTATTGCTCGAGCGTTAGCCTTGTCTCCGAAATTTATCGTCTGTGATGAGTCTGTCTCAGCTTTGGACGTATCGGTTCAGGCTCAGGTTCTCAACTTACTAAATGACCTTAAACAGCAGTTTAATTTCACTTATCTCTTCATTTCTCACGACCTCTCTGTAGTAAAATACATGTCTGACCGTTTAATTGTAATGAAAGACGGAAAAATTGAAGAGTCTGGTGTTGCGGAAGAAGTTTATGCAAACCCACAATCTAGTTACACAAAAGAGTTGATCAGTGCCATTCCTTTGGTTGAAAATAGCTTTGTATGAAAAAATTAGTACTTGCCACTTCAGTCTTGTTCTTATTTTTCAGCGGCAGCTGTAAAGCACAAAGTGCTGAAGAAATCTGTAAAAAGATCGAACTTCCTGAAGGTTTTAAAATAAGTGTATACGCTGAGGGAGTTGAAAATGCTCGCTCCCTAGCTATTGGTGATAAAGGAACTGTGTTTGTTGGCAACCGCACTGAAGATCGTGTTTACGCNTTNGTTGATACGGATCAAGANTTTAAGGCTGAACGGAAAATAGTGATTGCTGATGACCTAGAAATGCCAAATGGGGTTGCATTTCATAAGGGTGATTTATATGTGGCAGAAGTTGATAAGATATGGAAGTACACGAACATAGAAGAAAACCTTAATAATGTTCCCGAAGCTGAGCTAGTTTCTGATGCCTTTCCTTCAGATCGCCATCACGGTTGGAAGTACATTGCAATTGGCCCAGATGAAAAACTTTATGTGCCGGTAGGAGCACCCTGCAATGTATGCTTGGAAGAAAATGAGCTATACAGCACCATTTGCCGCATGGACTTAGACGGGAAGAACTTGGAAGTTTACGCCGAGGGGGTTAGAAATTCTGTTGGTTTTGATTGGCATCCTATAACAAATGAGCTTTGGTTTACTGACAATGGACGAGATATGATGGGAGATGACATTCCCGCTGACGAACTAAATAGAACTACAACTAAAGGGCAACACTTTGGCTTTCCTTTTTGTCACCAGGGTGATTTGAGTGATCCGCAATATGGTTCTCAAAGAAGCTGTGAAGAATTTATACCACCTGTTCAGAAATTAGGCCCACATGTAGCTGGGCTAGGAGTTATTTTTTATCAAGGCAATCAATTTCCTGAAGAGTACCACAATCAGGTTTTTATTGCTGAGCATGGTTCATGGAATAGAAGTACAAAGATCGGCTATAGAATCAGTCTGGTAAAGTTGGATGGAAATAATAGCCTAGGCTATGAAACCTTTGCCTCGGGTTGGTTGGCAGATAATAAAGAAGAAGTTTATGGGCGACCAGTCTCTTTATTGGAATTAAAAGATGGTTCTTTATTGGTCTCTGATGATTATAGTGATCTTATATATAGAATCAGCTATGAAGGAGAATAGTGTACTATGTTTTTCGCCATATTTTTAAATATGAAAAAGTGAAACGGCACTACCGAAAACCAATAAACCCTACCCCAAACACCTTTAGGTCTAAAAGTGGCTGTTTGAACTAATCTTCTTTTGTTTTCGCCTTGCTCTTCTAGTTTAAATTCAAGCCAAGCATCGCCTGGTAACTTCATTTCAGCGTGCAATAATAGTCGCTTGTTGTTTTTGTCTGCTAGCAGGACTCTCCAGAAGTCTAAAGAATCACCTGAAAAAATATCACTGGGGCTTCTTCTTCCTCTTCTGAGCCCAACACCTCCGAAGAGTTTATCCATATAGCCCCTCATCTTCCATAGCCAATTACCATAATACCAACCCCTGTCACCACCTATAGCCCAAATATTATTCAATATCTGTTCTTCATTCTCGGCCTCGAAAATCACAGTTTTCTTATCGCTGAATGTGCCATTTTGAGGAACTTGTACAAATTCATTCAAGGCTTTTCCTTTGCTGGAAGGCAACTGCGTGTCTGTCCAAGAGGATACCACCATATTCTGTTCTATTCGCTTAAAAGCAAGGCTAACAGATTCTTTGTACGAAAGCAGGTTTAAAGGAACTAGTTGGTCAAGTCCTGTTTTTTTTACCACCACTTCATTTTTCATGCTATCCACTAAATTAACTGCTATTCGGTAAGAGGTAGCAGTAACAAAGTATAACCAATAAGATGATAAACGAGGAGTCATTACCGGAACCGTGTAGATGTATCGTTTAATTCTTCTGACCTGTGCAAACTGTATCAGCATTTGCTTATAGGTGAGTATTTCAGGGCCACCAACATCAAAAGTTTTTCCGTAGGCTGCTTCTAAACCAATTATTTGTGTTAAGTATTGGATCACGTTCCTAATCCCTATTGGTTGGCATTTAGTGTTCAACCATTTCGGGGCTACCATAATGGGAAGTTTTTCAACCAAGTCTCTAATGATCTCAAAAGATGCGCCTCCTGAGCCAATTATTATTGCGGCTCTTAAGCTTGTAAGCGGGACTTTTGATTTTTTTAATATTCGCTCCGTTTGGCGTCTTGACTTAAGGTGTTTAGATAGGTCATCTGCATTGCTTATCCCACCAAGGTAAATCAGCTGTTTTGCAGTTGTAGAGTCAATGTAGTCTACAAAATTCTGCGCCATTTCTTTCTCAAGGTCCGCAAACTTTTTACTGTTGGAGTTTAAAGAATGGATGAGATAAAATGCTACATCAACCTCTTGTGGAAGATTAGATAGCGATTCAGGCTTTAAAAAATCAGCCTCACAAATTGTGATCTGTTCAGCGTATTTTTTGGGAAGATGAAGTGTGTTTAGGTCCCTCACGCAGGCAATCAATTCATGACCATTTTCTACCAATACGGGTAGAAGTCTTCTTCCGATATAACCATTAGCTCCTGTTAATAAAATGCGCATATACTTAAAAAACAAAGCGGTTGTAGGCTTGTTTTCTGATTAAAACCAAACCATGCATAACTTACAAAGTACAATAAAGCTTTCAATCTCGTTAGATGAAGCTTGGAATTTTTTTTCAGATCCTAGAAATCTACAAAAGATTACGCCCTCAGATATGGGCTTCACCATTACTTCAAACTTCTTCAAAGATGAAATGTACGAAGGTATGATCATCACCTATAAAGTAAGTCCTCTTTTGGGAATCAAAATGGATTGGATGACAGAAATCACACACGTAAAACATAAGGAGTTCTTTGTTGATGAGCAACGAATTGGCCCTTATAAGATTTGGCATCATCAACATCATTTTAAGGCTATAGATGGTGGAGTTGAAATGACCGATATAATTGATTATGCTGTTCCCTTGGGTCCTCTAGGTAAAATGGTAGAACCCTTTTTAGTGAGGCCTAAACTCAAAGAGATCTTTGACTTTAGAACCAAAAAAATGGAAGAACTTTTTGGTTTATTAAAATAAAAAAAGCGGTGTTTAATAAACACCGCTTTTCTTTTTAGATAAAGTATCAAGCTTTATTTGATGATCAACTTTTTAGTGAATTGTTCTATGCCGTTATCAACTCGCATAAAATAAATTCCGTTACTTAAGTTACTTAGGTCGATTTGGCGGTTAACCAAACTGTTTGCATTAAATTGCTCTCTATACACAACTTTTCCACTTAGATCCTGCACTTGCAAGTCAACCGAAACTGCTTGCTTTGATTGAATCATATCAAGTGTAAAGAATCCATTACTTGGGTTAGGATATACTGATAATCCTGTTACTTCTTCTTTACCTAAGTCAGCTATTGAAGTAATTACATTCGGTATGCCGAGGTTAGGTCTTACAAAGTAAGCTACCTGAAAATTAAAGGCTTCAGAATTACTCCATGTTCCTCCAAATTGCACCCAAGTTGCCCCAGGCGTGAATTCCGAATTCGAATAGGCCAAAGTCAAAGCAGAATCACCTTCAACCACTCCGATCATGAAGGTATCAGCAGGAAGTGGCACATAACCACCGGCATTGTTAAATGTTAGGTTTAGGGCAGCAGCTCCTGTAGCCGTGTAAATCACTGTATCGGAAGAGGCGATAATTGGTCCGGGAGAGCCGTTATGGCTCCTCACGTTTAAGCTCAATGGCTGACCAGTCATTGCTCCATTATTATTTTGAATCACAACTGTTACTGAAGTCAAGGTATCAGCTTGGTCTATGTAAAACTCTTGTCCAATTTCACCTGTACTTCCTGCTCCAATACTCAAGGAGCCAACCAATTGTCCGTTGTCACGTGCAAAAGTGCTATCGGTAACAATAATACTATCGGTAACAATTGTATTGTTTGAAGGGTCTGTATCAGTCCCATCATAGGCTGTAATATACTCCACATAGTAAGTCCCTGTCTGTGTTAATGGGTAATTAGCCGTGCTCAGCAGAATTGCTGTATCACCCGGAAAAGTAGTGGGTCTGCTAGCCGTACTGTCTGTAAATACTACAGCATTGTTGCGATAGACATTAAACCTATACCTTAAATTGGTGATCGTGTCAATACCTGAGTTAAGCGCAAAACCTGCAAACCTCAATGTGTCTGCATATGGTAGTGGCACCTGTGGATATTCTCCAACAGGGTCAACCACCGCTAGTGCTGAAGCATCTGATGCAGGAGTAAAAACAACCACATCATCTAAGTCTAAAATAAACTTATCAATTGAATTATTTCTCCAGCCAAAATGAACGGTTTGATTGCTATAACCTGCGGCTTGCAGGTCAATTGTAACCGTAGCCCAAGCGTTAGAAGATGTATCTATCACTAAAGGTGTATTAGCCTGTAGGCCTGCAATTGTAGGAGTTGTGGTAGAAATGTAAAGCTCGTAACGATCCAAAAAAGCTGCATCTCTTCCTCTAACCTGAAACTCAAGTATGTTATTGGTAGTCAACGCAATGGCAGGAGTAATGAGATAATCATCTGCTGTGTCTCCCGGTGTGTACCATGAGGTACTAGAAGCTACTGAGTCCACACCTCCGGTTCCTTGAATGTCATTTAAAACAGTCCAAGCAGTAGGAAATAAACCTGCCACTGCAGTATTTACCGTATTGCCATCATTATCGATCACGGTCCAGTTTGACAAAGCATTTCCGCCGTTAAAGTTTTCAGAAAAAATAATTTGCGCATTTGTGCTCAGAATTAGAGCAAAAAAGGCAAATGTTAGCATTTGTAATTTTTTTAACATAAAGTTTATTTTTGATTTATTGTAAGACCCGAATAAGGTCAATTTAGTTGCCTCAAAGTTAAGATTCCACTTAGGGCTGACCGGCTATCTATGATAAACGGTTGTTATGTTTTGTTAATCGCGGTTTTATAGGTATCAAGAGCTCTTTCTCTGGCAAACTTGTGTTCAACCATTTTTTCAGGATAAGTTGACTTATCGTAATCCACAATCCAACGTTTGATATAGGTGTGGTTTTTATCAAATTTATCAACTTGAGTGATGGGGTTAAATACCCTAAAGTATGGTGCTGCATCAACACCGGTTCCGGCAGCCCATTGCCAGTTTCCATTATTGGATGACAATTCATAATCAAGCAACTTTTGGGCAAAGTACGCTTCTCCCCAACGCCAATCGATTAAAAGATGCTTGGTTAAGAAACTTGCTACAAGCATGCGCACCCTGTTGTGCATAAATCCTGTTTTATTAAGTTCTCGCATTCCAGCGTCAACTAAAAGATATCCCGTTTCTCCCTTGCACCATTTCTCAAAATCTTTTTCATCATTTCTCCACTCTATTGCATCATACTTGGCATTAAAGTTATGATCTACCACTTTGGGATAGTGATACAAAATGGTCATAAAGAACTCTCTCCAAATTAATTCCTTTAGAAAGGTGAGACTTTTACCTTTTGCTTGTTTTGCAACTTCTCTAACGCTTACCGTTCCAAACCTCAAATGAACTCCCAATCGAGAAGTACTGTCTTTAGGGGGAGAGTCTCTTTCATCCTCATAAACCTCAAGTGTATGATCAGTTAGATTAGCATTGGGAATGGTCAAGCTAGATTTCTTGAAACCCATTTCTTTAAGCGGAATAAGGGCCTCAGCTTGATGCTTTTTCCAATTGTCGAACATTAATCCTGAAGTGTATGAATCAAGATCTGAATCTTTTAAAGTGTCTAACCACTTCTTACTATATGGTGTGTAAACTAAATAGGGTTCGCCATTATCCTTTACTACCTCATCTTTTTCAAATATAACTTGATCTTTAAAGGTGTTGAAAGCGATACCTTGTTCTTTCAGAAGCTGTTGAACTTGCTCATCCCTTTCTTTAGCGTATGGCTCATAATCATGATTGGCGTAGATGGCTTTTACATCATATTCTTCACACAGCTTTTTTATCTCATCCACAGCATGACCATACCTACTTAAAAGAGTGCTCCCTTTAGATTGTTGCAACGTCTGATTTATATCACGCAGCTCTTGGTGAATAAAACTAAGGCGAGCATCGTTTCGGTCTTTAAGGTCATCCAAGATTTGACGATCGAAAATAAAAAAAGGCAAGACCTCTTCATCTCCTTTAAGGGCATGATAGAGGCCACAATTATCTTGAAGCCTTAAATCTCTTCTAAACCAGAAAAGGTTAATCTTTTTACTCATGGTTTAGCGAAGGGTACTTAAACCACCATCTACTTTTAAAATTTGCCCACTAACCCATCCTGAATCATCAGAAAGTAAGTAATGAGCAGCATTGGCCATATCTTCTGGAGTTCCTAACTTCTTTAAGGGATGACGTTTAGCATTAGCCTCTCTTTTATCGTCTGAAGACAATAGGTTTTCGGCCATTGGTGTATCTGTTAAAGAAGGTGCAATCGCATTAACCCTAACCTTAGGGGCTAATTCACAAGCTAGTGAACGTGTTAATCCCTCTATGGCTCCTTTAGCTGAAGCAACACTTGCATGAAAGCTAAGACCAGTTTGAACCGCAACAGTGCTAAACAATACAACGGATGCAGAACCTGACTTTTTAAGCGGTTTAAATGCTTGCTGTAATACCTTAACTGCGCCTAGATGATTGATCTTGAAGTCATTTAAAAAATCCTCTTCTTTTAAACGATTAAAAGGCTTCAAGTTTATTGTACCCGGACAATAAACCACACCGTGAAGTTCATCTGGCAAATCCAATTCAAAATCTTTGGTAATATCTATTTCTTGAAAGTTTACCTTATCAGAGGTTTGTATGTTTCCTTGTGTTCTTGAGGCTAGATATAGTGTTGCTCCAGTTTCTTTGAGTTTATCTGCGATTACTTCACCAATGCCACTGCTGGCACCGATTATTAAATAGTTCTTTGACATAATTTGGTTTTTTTATTGAAACAAGCACCTATGGGCTTTGTTTCTGCCTGCTTACAAAATACCGGCTTTGTAAAACAAAAAGCTTCTGAGGAGTAAATAGTATTTCTGAATATTAGGGATCCTAATTCGCTCTCTTAAAACTCTACTTGCTTCTACTGTTTTTATTTTTTTGTGCAAGGCATAATAATAGATGTAAGCAGTATAAACTCCAAACCTAGCGTTTGATGGAAGCTGCTTTATGCCTTCGTAGCCTGCTTGGAAGTCTCGCTCGATCTCTTCTTCAATGGCACACTTATCTTTTTCGGTAAAGTTTTCTAGGTCTACTTTCGGGAAATATGAACGTCCCTTTTCCTCAAAGTCTGCCTTTAAATCTCTAAGGAAATTAATTTTTTGAAAAGCTGCACCAAGCTTTCTTGCGGGTTCTACGAGCTTTTGATATTGTGATTCATCTCCCTTACAAAAAACCTTGAGACACATTAAGCCCACTACTTCAGCCGACCCATAGACGTACTCCTCAAAACCTGCTCGATCATAATCCTTTTTAAAGAGGTCATATTCCATGCTTTTAATAAAGGCATCTATGAGATCTTGGTCGATGTTGTATTTATTCACCGTTAGTTGAAAGCTATGCAAGATCGGGTTCAAACTAAACTCTCTGCTAATAGCTTGATTGGTGGCTTCAACAAATTCGTTTAAAAGTCTTTTTTTGTCCTGATCATGAAAGGTGTCAACAATTTCATCTGCTAAGCGAACAAAACCGTAGATCGCATAGATGGAATCATGAATGGAGCTATCGAGCATTTTAATACCAAGCGAAAAAGATGTACTATAGGTATTGGTAATAACCTTACTACTCTTCAAAGCAGACTCATGGTACAACTCCTTCATCCTACTAAATTACCTTTTTCAATATTTCTTTGGCCACTACTTGACCTGAAATCAGAGAAGGTGGCACACCCGGTCCAGGGGTGGTTAATTGGCCTGTGTAGTAAAGGTTTTTGAGCTTTTTATTGACGATACTTGGTTTTAAGATCGCAGTTTGTGTAAGCGTATTAGCCAAGCCATAGGCGTTACCTTTATAGGCGTGGTAATCTGAAATAAAATCGCTGTGAGCGTAAGANCGTTTATANATCACATGCTCCCTAATCTTTTGNCCAGTAAGTTTTTCTAAACGATCCATAATGAGGTGATAATACTTTTCTCTCACTTCTTCCTCATCATTCAAATTAGGAGCAACTGGCATTAATAAAAATAGGTTTTCNCAGCCTTCNGGGGCAACGCTATCGTCAGTTACAGATGGAACACATGCATAAAATAAGGGTTTACTAGGCCATTGCGGGTTATCATAAATTTCCTGTGCATGCAATCCAAAATCCTCATCAAAGAACAGGTTATGATGCAGAAGATTCTTTAATTTCTTATCAATTCCAAGGTAAAAAAGTAAACTGCTAGGAGCCATTTTTCGCTTGTCCCAGTATTCTTCAGAATAATTATGATGTTCGGCTTTTAAAATTTGCTTGTCGGTATGATGATAGTCAGCTCCGCTAATGAAAGCATCTGCGGAAAAGTTACCTTTTGTAGTTTCTGCAGCGACCACCCTTCCTCCTTCGGTAGTAAAGCCTTTTACTTCGCAATCAAACTCAAACTTTACGCCCTTTTCTTCGGCTAAAGCAACCATACCTTCTACAATTTTATGCATTCCTCCTTTGGGATACCAGGTGCCCAATTGTATGTCTGCATAATTCATTAGGCTGTATAGTGCAGGAGTTTCTTGTGGTTTTGCGCCTAGAAATAAGACTGGAAACTCCATCAACTTTAGCAGCTTCTCGTGAGAGAAATAATTCTTCAAATGAGCACTTAAAGATTGAAAAAGTTGCATTCGAAACACTCCTGAGATGACTCTCCATTGAGCAAACTCAAAGATGGAACGGCTAGGCTTATGAACCAGATCGTTCATGCCAACCTCGTACTTATAGGCTGCTTCTTTCAAGAACTTTTCCAAACCTTTGGAACTTCCTTTTTCATAACTCTCAAAAAGGGCCTTAAGCTCATCAAAGTTTGCAGGAATATCAACTCGATCGTCCTTACCAAAATAGACTGCATAAGATGGATCGAGCCTTTCGAGCTGATAATAATCACTTACTTTTTTTCCGAATTTCTCGAAATAAGCTTCAAAAACATCGGGCATCCAATACCAACTTGGACCCATATCAAAAGTGAAACCGGAGGCTACGAATGATCTCGCTCTACCTCCGGCTTGACTGTTTTTTTCAAGAACGGTAACGGTCTTTCCTTGATCTGCCAAGGTGGTGGCGGCTGCAAGAGATGCAAAACCAGAACCAACGACCACAATATGTTTACTCATTTACTAATTTTAAGCGTAATCTTTAAAAGCTTCGGTAAGCTTTTTACGAGCCAAAAATATACGACTTTTTACAGTTCCAATCGGCATTTCAAGCTCATCTGCAATTTCTTTGTACTTATATCCTTCATTATGCATTTGAAAGGGAATTCTGCACTCATCATTAAGTGCATTCACCGTTTTGGTAATCTCTTTATAATTGTACTCTGACTCAGGAGAGATAGGTGAACTTTGCTTTGTAGAATTTACAAAATAGTCATCATCGTGTTATCCATGATGGTTTTTCGTTTCACTTTCCTTCTGTAATTGTTAATGAAAGTATTCTTCATAATAGTATAAAGCCATGCTTTCAAATTCGTTTTCTCTTGAAATTTATCTTTATACTTTAGGGCTTTTAAAAAAGTTTCTTGCAACAGATCTTCGGCATCCTCATTATCTGCTGTTAATTTTAAGGCGAAATATTTTAAGGGATTCTGGTAGGTTAATAACTCATCGTAAAATTCCATTGCTTTTTGTTTAATGTTTGTTGTCCAAAGTTAAACAATTTGTTTATACACAGAAATTTTTGTTTACTTTTTTTAAAAAATGGTTAAACAGAAATTTTTGTGGTAATAATATAATAAGAAACTAGCCTACTTGAGCAACCATATCTTCCTTGTCTGTAAATCTACTTACCCAAGAAGGATATTCGATTTTCCAACCATTTTGATACTTGTTCTCTAGAAAATAAA
>P_2C_Liq_1_UnCtyDRAFT_1000108_pt1 | contig 33836 bp, 27 predicted proteins | sample Pon2CUnioCityCA_2_FD_10234 | JGI IMG/M metagenome (IMG submission 10234) | reverse complement strand
CCAGTTTTTTTATGAAAGAAAAGCTGGAATGGATGGACCGTTTTAAGATCGACCATGCCGTAATGTTGTGTCTTTCGCAGCTTTATTGTAACGGATGGGATAAGCAAGATTGCGCAGATGGGATCCACTTCCAAAATGATTATAACGCTTCGGTTCAAGCTGATCATCCTGATAAGTTTACCTGCGGCTTTGTAGTTCAGCCCCTATACATGGATCAGGCCTTGAAAGAGATTGAACGCTGCGTAAATGAGCTGAACTTAACCATGTTGTGTTTGCCAACTCATTTCCTTAACAAAGATGGGGATTGGCTCTCTGTAGCAGAGGCGGAAGTTGATCCCATTTATGAGCTTGCCGATCAATATAATTTGGCAGTACAAATTCACCCTTATGATGGGGAGAAAATGATCGCTCTGAGAAATCAGTATTGGAGGTTTCATTTGGTTTGGATGATGGCTCAATGTGCAGACACCATTCATATTTTTACACTGCGCGACCTACCAAATAAATACCCAAATATTCGCACTAGCTTTGCCCATGGAGGTATGCTAGGTGTGGCCAACTATGGCAGAAGGATACAGGGGTTTGATGGTCGTCCTGATATATTTAAAGGTCTACAAGATCCTCGTAAAACATTAGGCCACAAAAACCTATACTACGACACCTTAGTGCATGACTCATACACTTTAGAGTTGTTAAAAAAACGAGTTGGCGCAGGTCAGATCATCATGGGCTTAGACGATCCTTACCCATTGGGCGAGATGGAAGGAGTGGGAACTTCTTACCCCGGAAGAGTTGTAGACTTTGCAGTTGAAGACGGAATTCTAACTGAGCAAGAAAAGAATGACATCTGGTGCAGAAATGTCTTGAACTGGCTAGGGAAAGAGCTTAAATAGCCATTTTTCAATCACTTCTTACACTAGAAGTTGAAACCAACATAAGCCTGGATAATTCCGTTTTTAATATCTGGCTCATCGATTTTTGTCGTTGTTGTAACATTACCTATGGTAGTAGTTTGCTCATAATCCTCTCCTATAGAGTTAAGGCTAAACTGATAACGGGCGCCAAAGTGAATTCCCATTTCGAGGTGGTATTCTATACCTGCAGCAGCTCCTAATTCTAAGGTGCTGAATCGATCTGTAACATCAGTAGAGGTGCCTGCAGTTTCATTTTCTGCATTAATAAGCACTCCAAATTGAGGCCCTGCATGTATGTTGAAACGATCAGAAAAGTAAATTTTAGCTAATATTGGTACATCAACGTAGGTAAGGTCAATATCACCTATGCTGGTTTCACTGCCTTTTAAAGAATACATCCCTTCTACTTGGAGAGCAAAAAAGTCGGTTACTCTAACTTGCACAAATGCTCCTGCATGGTATTTAAACTGTGCTTCCTCCCCACTGACATCACTCCCGCTTAGGTTGGCAAAGTTTAGCCCTCCTCTTAAACCTAGGGTAGTTTCTTGCGCCATACTTTCTTGGATAAATAACAAGGTGATGCTTGCAAATAAAAGGACTTTAATTTTTCTCATAACGAATAATTTTGTGTGCCGAAGTTAAAAAAAAGGCCTTACATGGCTAGGAATTAGCTTAAATCATCAGCTTTCTGACCACTTCATCTGATTGAAAAAGGGAGGAAGGGGTGAGTTTGAGGTACTCCGAATCTTTTACGAGCCATTCTTTATTCAGTTTTGCAAGCTGCCGATTAAAGTGTTGTACAATGTTTTCAGAAAAGCGTTGATTGAGTTCCTTGATCGAAATACCCCATTTGGTTCTTAGTCGGGTAATTAAAAGTTCATGGTACTGATCTACTTCATTTAAACTTTCAAGCTCGAAATATTTTTCTCTGGCTTTTAAGGCCTTTATATACTTCAAATTATTGGCAACATTCCATTGTCTGCTGCTACCATTAAAAGAATGAGCAGAGGGCCCTAGACCAAGATATTTCTTGCCAAACCAATAGGCTGAGTTGTGTTTTGAAATGGTTTTTGTTTTACCATAATTTGAGAGCTCATATTGCTCATAATTATGTTCGGTAAGAGTTGAAAGCAGCAGCTCGTATTGCCGCCAATTTTTTTCTTCGTCAACCTTAGTCGTTTTTGAGGTTTTTACCAGGTGGTTTAAAGCTGTTTTTTCTTCAAGGGTAAGTGAATAGGCCGAGAAATGCGGGACCCGAAGCGCATACAGTTTTTCAAGGTTTTCCTGCCAAGCTTGGTCTGAGGTGGTTTGTGCACCAAAGATCAGGTCTATGGTCATGTTTTCAAAGCCGCAATCCTGTGCGAGGAGAATGCACTTTTCTGCTTGTTCAGCATTGTGTGCACGATTAAAAAAGGACAAGTCTTTTTGATGAAAAGATTGCACCCCAATGCTGAGTCGATTCACTCCACCTTCTTTTAGGGCCCTTAGCTTGTCTTCATTTAGATCTTCAGGGTTAGCCTCAAGGGTTACTTCTACCTCTTGGGCTATGTTAAAAAGTTGTTTGAGATCATGCAGTATTTTTTTAAGTTCTTCCGAACTAAGCAAAGATGGAGTTCCGCCGCCAAAATAAATGGTCTCCACAGGCTCGTCCTCAAGGTAAGCTTGCCTTTGTTTAGCCTCTTGGCAAATGGCGTCTACAATTTCGGCTTTGCGCTTTAAAGCGGTTGAAAAGTGAAAGTTGCAATAGCTACAGGCCTGTTTACAAAAAGGAATATGAATGTATATTCCGGCCATTCTGCGTTACTTTATTTAAGACGATTCTAAAGGTGGTTCCTTGATCAACTTCTGACTGTTTGACAAAAACTTTACCCGAATGATAGTTTTCTATGATGCGCTTGGTAAGTGACAAGCCCAAGCCCCACCCACGAGGTTTGGTGGTAAAACCTGGCTGGAAAACTGTCTTTCTAGCGCTTTTTGGAATGCCCTTTCCATTATCAGTTATGTCAATGTATATGAATTGTGATTGGTCGGTTAAATGAATGTCTATTTTACCATCGCCACTTATTGCATCCACCGCATTTTTGATAATGTTTTCAAGCACCCATTCAAGTAAAGGCCTATTCACGCTAGCAATTACCTGATCTCCGTTAGAGCTTGTGTGTGTAAAGGTTACTTTTTTAGAAAGTCTGCTTTTAAGGTAATTCAGGGTGTCTTTTACAATAAGGTTAACATCTTCTTGCTCTAAGTTGGGAGCAGAGCCAATTTTGGAAAAACGGTCAGTAACTGTTTCAAGTCGGCCTAAATCCTTGCTGAGCTCTTCTAGCAATTTGGGGTCAACATCTTTGGTTTTTAAAACCTCAACCCANGCTAGTAAAGAAGAAAGCGGAGTGCCCAATTGATGGGCNGTTTCCTTAGCCATTCCCACCCAAACTTGGTTTTGCTCAGCGTTTCTGGCAGTGCTAAAAAGGTAATAGGCAATTANTAAGAANAAGCCAATAATCCCTAATTGTATAAATGGGAAAAGCTTTAAGGTGGTCAGCAATTGAGACTCAGCATAAAAAATATACCGTTTCTCATTGTCACCAATGCTTACTACTAGCGGAGCATTGTCCGACTTCATTTCTTTAATTAGCTCTTGCACGTATTTTGGATCTTGAACTTTAGAAGAATCAATGTTTCCAAAAGCTAATACTTTCTCTTGCTTTTCGTCGGTGTAAATTACTGGTGAAGAGGCTGCATTGGTTACAATTTCCCGGTTAAAAGCCTCTATTTCTTCGGCTAGAACGTCTCTCAATTCTGAGAAAATGGTTGACTCATCGTAAAAAACAAAGTTTACTTGATCACCATAAAAATTGATGCGTACCGGCTTGTGCTTGGCTTTCATTTCATTTAGCCTCTTTCTAACAAAAGCTGGGTCTTCCGATTTAGCTGAATCTAAATTACTAGACGAAATGATTTCCCCGGCTTGGTCGGTAAGCACCATGGGGATGGTACTGTTGTTAAATAAAATCTTGGTGTAAATTTCCAACGCTTCATCTGGAGCATTTACCACCCCACGGTTGGCTTCTGCCCAAATCTCTGCTTTCTTTCGCTCCTCTTGCGAGATCTTTTCGAAAAGTTCTTGTGTGTAGTTTACAAGCTCAGCCCTTCGTTGAATGGCTTCCGCCCATGAGCGAACTTTTTCTTTTTCTTGCTCAGCAATTTGACCAACTAAAATATTGGTGTACCATAAACTGATAAAGACAATTGATGCCGCTATTATGGCTAAGGCAAATTTCCAACGCTGCTTTTTTGAATAAATGTTCAAAACTCCTATCTACTTCTTTAGCTATTAGACGGCTATTCGATTCTGTTGGTTGCTAAGTAAGCCTATTTCTCTTTAGGCTCAACGAACTCGTCTTCATTAGGCTGTGCAATTTTATCAATAAATTTTCCAAATTTGCTTTTTTTCCGCCCTTTCTTTGGCTCTTCCTTACTGCTTTCAGTGGTTTTAGTGGTTTTATTTGTTGTTTTTGTGTTTTCAAGCTCCTCAATTTCAATTGAAAAGGGGCTACTTGAACTCTTTTGATTTGGCTCATAGGCAGGAAGACTGTCTTTTTTAAAGAAGCCAAACTCTTCTTTAAGAATGCTTTTAACGCTTTGTTTTTCTGCTTGCACTTTGTTTTTGATGTGACTTTTAAGCTGCTCCTTATCGTAGGAAAAGTCAGGTTCATCAACTGTACCAGCCATCCGCATGAATATCTTGGTGCGGCCCAAGCCATCATCTTCTATGTAGCCAAACTCATTGTTTTCGGGCTTTTTTACTTTTTTGCCAAGCACTTCGTTTAGCAGTAGTTCAAAGCGATAATCTATTTTTTGGTCGAAATGGTGCTGCCCCTCAAGCTTTAAATTTAGTGCTGATGAAGCGATTTCGAATTTTGGGATAAAAATGGTTTCCCTTTGAATTGAGATCTGATTTTGTAGGTTTTTGAACTTGACGTGTTTCAGTTCCTCTAGCTCTATGTAGGTCGATAAGTTTTCTAAGGGCTTAAAGTCGATCAGCTCTCCTTTTTCTACTAAAATGTCCGCATCAACCTTCAAACTATTCAAGATCATTTCCCAATTGGAATTATAGGTGGCAGAATAGTTGAGGTCGGTGGAAATAGCGCCTGATAGGTTTTCGGCTTTTAGCGTTTCTTGTCCAAAGTTTTTAAACTGTTTGAAAAGGGAGTTCAAGTTAGCCTTCACAACTGTGGCTTGTGCGTAGGTTTTGTATCCACCGTCAGCTGCTTCACGAATAAATAGATCACCCGTGAAACTGCCGTCAAGGTAGCTAAAGGATGCTCCTCTTAAGTCAAACCTACCTGATTTGTAGGTTGCTATACCACTAAACTGGTCTATACTGTGTTGTTGGTAAATTAAGGTATCTACCTGAGCATCTAAATACAGCCTTATTGAACTTCTGGGATTGCTGGGTTCAGTCTGCTTAGTTAGTTGAGGGATAAAATCTTCTACCTTAACTTTCTTGGCTTTAAGCTTTCCATCAACCAAAAGCGCTTGATTTTCTTCGGTTAAATAAGCAAAAAGGTTGTTCAAACTTAGTGCTAAATCAAGGGACTGGTCTCCAAAGTCGAAGGTTAAACGCTCAGTTGAAACACTGTTTTTATTCAAAATTAGCTCCCCTTCAAGTTGATCTATTGTATTTTTAAACTGGGACACTTTAAAGGCAACTTGAGTCAGTTTTGCTTGACCTTTAAGTACTGAGCGCTTCCAATCGTTTAATGTGAATTCCTGCATCTTGTTTAGCTTGGCTTTCCAAGAAAAATTAGCGTCTACTTTTCCGTTGAGAAGTTTCAAGTCTTTTTCTTTAATGAAAGCCTGCAAATTGGGGAGACTTAGCAAAAGGTCCCCTTCGAATTCAATAGTAGGAGAAATGAAATTGCTCAAAGTCAACTTGCCACTTATTTGTCCTTCTTTGGTTTCTGTTCTAAGCTTAGTGAGTTCAAGCCTGCTGCTTGCCAGCTTATTGGCAGCGCCATTATCAATTTTCCCTTCAACCGATGTATTCTTAAAAACGAACCCACTTGCTTTATGCTTGAAGGATGCTTGATTTACCACGAAACTAGCTTGATAAGAGGGTTGATCAATCGCAGAGACAGGTCCGTTGATGCTCCCGACTATACTTGCTACGCCGCTTGGGTCATATTCGGCTAATTGTTTTTGAATGGATAGAGGAAGAAGTGCTATGGTGTTTTTTAGCTCTGATTTTGGACATTTAAGTGCTAGATCGAGGAATAGGTCATCTTGGTATGAAACATTACCATTGGCAAAGAAATCAATTCCATCAATGGCTAAACTAACTTCTTGAAATCCAATATTCTTCTTTTCTCCCTCTATCTTAGCTTCCCCTTTCACCCAAACTTGGCGTTGATCCAGAAAAACTACTTCGCCATTTCTAATGCTAGCTTTGGGTATTTTGGCATCTAAAGACAATTGGTAGTTGAGCGTTGAGAATTCACCTTTAAGTTTGGCATCCTTTATTGAAAACTTAAGTGCTAGGTCTTTCTGATAATCAAGGTAATTGAAGGTAGTATTGCTAAAAGTAACTGATTCGAGGTCAACCTCAAAGTCACTGCTGGCGCTGCTGTCCGATTCCCAAAAAAGATAGTTAGCATAACCACTTTGATCTACTTGAAGTTGGAAAAATGCATCTTTTATCTTTAAGCTGCTTAAGCGGTACTTTTTTTGGTAGAGATCAATCGCATTGAATTGAGCAGCAATTTGTTGAGCAGCAATAAGTGTATCGTTTTTTGCATTTACGGCCTTGATCAGTACGTCATGAAAATTCACAGAAACTCGTGGAAAGGTATTCCAGAAGCTCAGGTCAATTTGTTTGACCGCAATTTCAGTTTTAAGGTTTTGGTTGACTGACTGAATGACCATCTGCTTGATCTCCGCTTCATATTTCCATATAAAAAATGAAGCCCCTGATGCTAGCAGGATAAGCAGTAAAGAAACGATCAATAAAACCTTTTTAAGCCATTTCATCTTGGCAAACGTAAACTCAGCTTCAATGTTTTATTTGCAATCCGGCAAGTCTATGCAATAGGCCAACTTCTTTCTCACTTAAATGCCTAAACCGACCTCTTGGTAAGTCTTTTTTAGAGAGTCCGGCAAATTGAATCCGATCAAGTCGGATAACCTTATAATCCATTGCCTCCATCATTCTTCTAATTATGCGGTTTTTACCCGAGTGTAATTCTAGCACAATTTGACTTTTATCTTCACCGTTTCTGTGGTAATAGGCTTTATCTGCGTGGCTAGTGCCATCATCTAATTGTACCCCTTCAACTAATTGGATCAAGTCTTTTTTGCTGACTTTTTTATCTAAGCCAACTACGTAGATTTTTTTTACGTTCGAACTAGGGTGGGTTAGGCGCTGTGTCAACTCTCCATCATTCGAGAGCAGCAATAAACCAGAAGTGGCCCTGTCTAGTCTTCCAACCGGATAAATTCTTTCACTGCATGCTTTCACTACAAGTTCCATCACTGTTCTTCTTTTCTGCGGATCATCAACTGTGGTGATGTAGTCTTTGGGTTTATTAAGCAGTACATACTGCTTTTTCTCACCGCTGATCTTTTCTCCACCATAATGCACTTCATCGCTTGGCTTGACTTTAGTTCCCAGTTCCGTTACAATTTCTCCATTGATGCTAACGGCACCTGAGGCAATTAATTTGTCTGCTTCTCTACGTGAAGCAATTCCGGCATGTGCGAGGTAACGGTTAAGTCTGATCAAGCCATCATCTGCATGAGTTTTAGCTTTCTTTGGTTTAAAGCTTTTTCTCTTAGGTTTGAAAAACTTCTTTTTTTCACTTCCTGATCCTTTTGAATCATCTGCTCTTTTTCTACCTCTGGGTTTATTTTCTGACATGCCAATTAATTTACGGCGAAGTTACGCATCCTGCAATAGGCACAAGAGCTTGAAGGCGAAAGAATTGTTAAGGGGTAAGAATAAAAAATGGGTAGCTTTAACAAGCTCGAAAAACTTTTTAAAAAATGGCTGTAACTTTTCCGAAAGTTGTACGTCACACCCAAAGAACGCTAACTAGAACATGACAGTAAAAGAGTATAATCAAGCGGTTGAGCTTTTCTCTGATAATGTTTTTCGCTTTGTGCTGAAAAACATACGTGATGAGGAAAAGGCGAAAGATATCGTGCAAGACTCTTTTGAGAAAATGTGGGAGAAAAAAGACAAGGTAGAAGGGAGTAAAGTGAAGTCGTACCTTTTTACAACTGCCTACAGAACTATGATCGATAAGATCAGAAAGTACAAGAAGCAAGGAAATTGGGATGAGGTTAGCGAAAGTGATTATGCCCATTCTGCAGGCCATCATGACCTTTCTGAAGTATTGCAAGAAGCCTTAAGCAGACTTCCTGAGGTACAGCGTTCGGTGGTCTTGTTGAGAGATTATGAAGGTTACAACTACGATGAGATTAGCGAGATCACCAACTTGAGCCTTTCGCAGGTTAAGGTTTACATTTTCAGAGCTAGAAAAGCCTTGAAAGAATATTTAGTTAGCATAGAACACGTGATTTAATGAGTAAAATCAACTTACATAACTACGAAGCTTATTTTTTAGACAGGGCTGAAGGAAACCTGACTGCTGCTGAAGAATTGCAGTTAAAGGCTTTCTTAGAGGAGCATCCTGATTTAAAGGCTGACTTAGAAGATTTTGAAAACATTCAATTGACTAAAGAAGAAGTTAGCATTCCTAAGTTATCATTGCTTAGAAATGAGGAAACTGGTCTATTGCAGAAAGAGCATCTTTTAATAGCTAGTGTAGAAGGAGCGTTAAATGCCAAAGAGCAGAAAGAGCTAAATACTCTAATGGAAGAAGATCCCAATTTGCTTGATGAATTAGCACTTTACGAAAAGACCAAACTCCCTCAGGAAAGGTTGCCATTTGCCGACAAGGACAGCCTAAAAAAGAAGCAAGGAAAGCTAATCTATTGGCAATTTTATGCGGCTGCCGCCTCAGTGGCTGCAGCATTGCTTAGTATCGTCTTGCTTAACACTCCAAGTGCAGAGCCACTTTATGAAACAGCAAGTGTGCAAAAATTTGAGCAAGTAGCTCGTGATTCAGAATCAGCTAATTTCGGCTACATTATTCAAGCTGAAGCGCCCAAGAAAAAAAGTAGACCAACTCAAGCTGTTGAGAACAGCTTTGCAAAAGTTGAGTCTGCCACCAATCAAGCAAACAAAGCTGATCGTAATCAACCACCCTTAAAAAAGCTAGACAAGCAAGTTGAGTTTGCCGAATTAGAGCAAGTAGAAGTTGAACCCAAAGCGAAAGAAGCCAAACCTCTTGTGCTTCCTGAGCAGAGCGTCATTGCAGCTCTTCCTGATGACACCGAGGCACTGGAGTCTAGAAAGGGAAAGACTCAAAGTTTGAGCTTGAAAGAATTTGCCAAGGAGACTATACAAAATGAGCTACTCAAAAATAAAACTGTTACCCAACTGATAGCGGAAGAGCTTGCAAGTGCGACCAATGAAAAAGTTGTTTTTGAACCTGCTTCAAAAGCAAATAAAAAAGGCCTGCAGTTCGCTATGAACCTAGGAAGTATAAGCATTAGTAAAAAATAATTCACTCCGCTGTAACTTTTAAGAAAGTCGGCCGTCATACTATCAGAAACCAATAGGAAAAAAAATGAAAAAGTTAATTGCCCTTAGTTTAAGTTTACTGCTTGCATTGCCAGCTTTGTTAGCACAAGAAGTAGTGGTAAAGTCAGATACAACAGAGTCAGATACTGTTAAGATCACCACTAAAAAGAAAAGAATTTACATCATTAAACGAGAAGATGAAGAGGTAGATGTCGAAGAAGCAGACACGGTAGACTTTAGTTCTCTCAGTAACCAAAGAAAAGATCACTTTGAAGGATTTGACTTTGGCGTAAGTGGATTACTGAGTGAAAACATGAGCGTTGATCTTCCATCTGATGCCAATTTCATGGACTTGAATTATGCCAAGTCGATCATGGTGGGCATTAATTTCATGGAGTTTTACATTCCGATAGCGAAAGAGAAATTTGGAATTACGACTGGAGCAGGTTTTGAGTTCTTCAATTACGACCTTTCAAGAAACGTAACGGTTTTTGCTGACGACGATACCACTTTTGGGGTGTTTAATTCAACTGATGTTAGAGACATTGAAAAGAATAAGTTTAGAGGGACTATGTTAAATGTCCCCTTAATGCTTGAAACCAATATTGGTAAAGATGCCGATCATTCTTTTCACCTACAGGCAGGGGTTATGGGAAGCATGCGTGTTGGCTCAAAAACCAAGCAGATCTATGAGGAAAATGGAAAAGAAAGTAAGGTTAAAAATCGTACAGACTTTAACATGAACCCTTTTCGTTTCAACGCTGTAGCGCGTATCGGCTATGGAAGTTTTACAGTATTTGCAACCTACAGTCTTACACCGCTTTTTGATACAGATGAAGGTCCTGAATTATACCCTTTCACAATTGGGGTTTCTCTCGCTTCGTTTTAGTTAATGGTTAAACTACTTTATTCAGGAAACTGTCCACCGCAATCAATGTGGTGGACTTTTTTTTGAGCATTACTAAATGCTGTTGCTTTATTACCTTTGTTTGCTAAAGCATAAAAGATGGCAGGACATAGTAAATGGGCAAACATTAAGCGCAGAAAAGGCGCTCAAGATGCTAAGCGGGCAAAGATTTTTACCAGAATTTTAAAGGAGATCGCAATTGCAGTGAAAGAAGGTGGTGGCGGTGATCCGGATACCAATCCTCGTTTGCGCTTGGCGGTTGCCAATGCCAAAGGGGCCAATATGCCCAAAGACAACATTAACCGAGCCATTAAAAAAGCGTCCGATAAAGACAGTGAGAATTATGAGGAGGTGACTTATGAAGGCTATGGACCTGCAGGTATCGCACTTTTTGTTGAAGCTACTACGGATAACATTAATCGCACGGTATCTAATGTTAGGGCTATCTTCAACAAATACGGGGGCAGTTTAGGTACAAACGGTTCCTTAGAGTTCATTTTTGATCGCAAAGGAGTGTTTTCGATTCCACTTAGTGCTTTGGAAGAAAGGGATATGGACGAGCTTGAAATGGAATTGATTGATGGGGGAGCAGAGGACATGGAGAAAGATGAGGAGTTCGTGACCGTTTACACCTCTTTTGAGGACTTTGGCAATATGCAGAAGAAATTAGAGGAATTATCCATTGAGCCGGAAAGTCAAGAATTGCAGCGAATTCCGAAAACCACCACAACTTTAGACCTTGAAGAAAGCAAGAAAGTGTTGAACATCATTGAAAAGTTTGAAGAAGACGATGATGTGAATGCGGTTTACCATAATATGGAAATGACAGAAGAGCTAGCTGCAGAAATGGAATAAGATTTAAATTAAGAACGTAAAAACTACTTCATGCAAGAGAAATTCAACGAACTAAATAAGAAGATTGAACAAGCCAAATTAGGCGGAGGTGAAAAGCGCATTGAAGCGCAACACGAGAAGAACAAACTGACCGCTAGAGAGCGGATTCACTTTTTAATGGACGAAGGTTCTTTTGAAGAAGTTGGCATGTTTGTAACCCACCGTAGCAACAATTTTGGCTTAGATAAAAATAAGCCTTTGGGAGATGGAGTAGTGACCGGTTACGGTACCGTAAATGGTCGTTTAACTTACGTTTTTGCGCAAGACTTTACTGTAATGGGTGGCTCCTTGGCCGAAGCTCATGCTGAGAAGATCGTGAAGATCATGGATATGGCCATGAAGAATGGGGCACCTTTAATCGGCTTGAACGATTCAGGAGGAGCTCGCATTCAAGAAGGGGTAGTATCCTTAGGAGGGTATGCCGATATCTTTTACCGCAACACCCAAGCTAGCGGGGTTATTCCGCAACTTTCAGCTATTATGGGACCTTGCGCAGGAGGAGCCGTTTACTCTCCAGCTTTGACCGATTTTATTATGATGGTTGAGAAAACTTCTTACATGTTTGTTACCGGGCCTAATGTGGTAAAAACGGTAACCCATGAAGAAGTGACTTCGGAAGAGTTGGGTGGCGCCTCGGCTCATTCTACCAAGTCCGGGGTAACCCATTTTACCTATGCCAATGAAATTGAATGTATCAATGGGCTGAAAAAATTACTCTCTTACATTCCACAAAATTGCGAAGAGGATGCTCCGGCCTTGGATTATCAATCAGGTGACGAAAGCCGTGAAAAGCTGAATGCTATTATTCCGGACAATCCCAACCAACCTTACGACATTAGAGAAGTGATCGACGGTACGGTTGATGCTGATTCTTTCCATGAAGTCCACAAAGATTTTGCAGAAAACATTGTGGTGGGTTTTGCACGTTTGGCAGGACGGTCTATCGGTATTGTAGCGAACCAACCAGCTTTCTTAGCCGGAGTGTTAGACATTAATAGTTCGGCAAAAGGAGCTCGTTTTGTTCGTTTTTGTGATGCCTTTAATATTCCGCTTCTAGTATTCGAAGATGTGCCTGGTTTCTTACCTGGCACTGACCAAGAGTGGAATGCCATCATCACCAATGGAGCGAAATTGCTTTATGCCTTTAGCGAAGCTACCGTGCCAAGAGTAACCGTAATTACCAGAAAAGCCTATGGAGGAGCTTATGATGTGATGAACTCCAAACACATTGGCGCTGATATGAACTTTGCTTGGCCCACAGCAGAAATTGCCGTAATGGGTGCAAAAGGTGCTGCAGAAATCATTTTCCGTAAAGAGATCAAGGAAGCGGATGACCCTGAAGCGAAGCTGAAGGAGAAAGAAGCCGAGTATGCTGAAATGTTTGCTAACCCCTACAATGCAGCAGCTAGAGGCTATGTAGATGAAGTAATTCGACCCGATCAAACGAGAGAAAAGCTGATCAAGGCATTTAAAATGCTCGAGAATAAGGTGGATCAATTACCGAAGAAGAAACACGGGAATATTCCACTTTAATCTACGAACATTACCGTATGTAGAGTTGACAAAATTCTCAATACATTAGGCTCATGAAAAAATTCATTTTTGTGAGCCTTTTTTTGGCTCAAACTTTCGTACACGCTCAAAACAAGCTCGATAGTCTTAAGCAGCTTCTAGCTGAAGATCGGCAAGACACTGCTCTTGTTAATTTGTATTTGAATATTGGTCAAGAGTACATTGACCAAAATGTAGATTCAACACACTATTTTGCAACACTGGCTTTGCCGCTAGCAGAAGAGTTCAATTATGCTAAAGGTAAGTTGATGCTCAACAATCTTCTAGGCAATTGTGCTCAGCGGAAAGGTGACTTTACCAAAGCAATGGAGTTTTATGAGAGCGAAAAGTTAATTGCGGAGGAAAACAACGATCGAAAAGGCTTTGCCACCATTTACAATAACATTGGGATTATCCACACCCAAAAAGGGGATTATGAACTTGCTATTGAGGAATACCTCTTAGCACTTGATTATGAAAAGCAATTAGGAAATCAGCTAGGTATAGCTGAAGCCTACAACAACATTGGTGTGGTGCATTATTACATGGGTGACATGAAAAATACCCTTCAATATTTAAAAAAGTCGGCTGAGATTACGGCAGAAATAGGCGATGAGCAGGTCTTAAAAAAAGCGTACATGAATATTGGCGCTATTCATCAGTATAACAAAGAATACGAAGAAGCCGAAGAGTTTTACCAAAAAGGCTTAGAACTCTCAAAAAAGCTTAACGATCTAAGTGATATCACCATTGCTCATCACAATTTGGCGGGAGTTTATCAGGAGCAGGAAAAATATGAAGAAGCTGAAAAATACTACCAATTGGCTTTAGACTTTAATGAGAAGTTTGAAAACATAAGAGGCATGGCTTTGGAGTATTTGAATTTGGCTTCGCTTTACAAAGATCAAAAGCGCTATCAGCAAACCATTCAATTTTACAACAAAGCCATCGACCTTTCTAAAAAAGAAGGCTACCGTGAAATTTTGAGTGTTGCGCATTCAGGTTTGGCCAATACTTACCAAGAATTGAAGCAATTTGATAAGGCCTTTGATTACCTCTTAGTTCACTTAGCCTATAAAGACACCCTTTTAAATGAAGAAAACACCAAAAGCATAGCTGAAATGCGAACCAAATACGAAACTGCTGAAAAGGAGAAAGAATTAGCAGAAGAAAAGATAAAAAGTCAGCAGATTGAGCAACAAAAGGTGCAGGCAGAGCTAAAGGCGGCCAATCGAGCAAAATGGATCTTCATATTGCTTGGTTTGGTGATTGTGGGCAGCTTAACTTTTCTTTTGGTAGTGCAGCGTAACAAGCGAAAAGCACAAGCTGAAAAAGACGCCGCTTTGATTAAGGAGCGAGATCGAGGAATGCAGGCGGTTTTCAACGCTCAAGAAAATGAACGCAAGCGAATATCAAAAGACTTGCATGACGGGGTAGGTCAACAATTGAGTGGTCTCAAAATGGCTTTTCAAAAATTAAGTAAGGAGCTTAAGGGTAGTAATCCTGAAAAGGAAACAGAGTTAGAGAAACTGACTACTATCTTACATGAGTCGGCAGATGAGGTGCGTTCTATCTCGCATCAAATGATGCCTAAATCTCTTACGGATCTTGGATTGATTTCTGCGCTTGAAGACATGTTGGATAAAAGTTTAGGTGCTGGAGACATGGATTATCAATTTGAGCACTTTGGGGTTGACGATCGCCTAGATGAGCGAATTGAATTGAGCGTTTACCGCATTGCACAAGAATTGGTCAACAACATCATTAAGCATTCTGAAGCCAATAAGGTGGCGATTCAGTTATTTAAAAATAAAGGGAAACTCATTTTTATAGTTGAGGACAATGGTAAAGGAATGGCTGAAAATCAAACGTCAGAAGGTCATGGTTTGTTGAATATTAAGAGTCGCCTGAACCCTTTGAGTGGAGAAGTAAATTTTGAACCTAGTCCGCAAAGTGGAACCATTGCCACAATTAGAATTCCTTTGAGTTGATAAAAAAAGTACTTACCATAACGTTTTTTCTTATTTGCCACTTCTGCTTTTCAGCGAATTTGGACAGTACGCTCAATAGTTTGCAAAACCTTGATGATAGTAGCCGCATTGATAGTCTCGTAAAAATTAGCAGAGCTTTTGTGATTAAAGGGGAAGGCGAAGAGGCTTTACCTTTTGCTCATTACGCCTTAAAATCAGCTAAGCAGAAAGCCTATACCGATTTACTCCCCAAAGCACGCTTTTATTATGCTGCTGCTTTCTCGGAAGCTAATGTAAATGATAGTGCGCTCTATCATTATGAGAAAGCGCTAGCAGAAATGAAAGGCAGCGCCCATGAAAATTGGGCCAAGCATGTTTTCATAAACATACCTTGGCTTTGCCAAAACATGGGAAACTATAAAAAAGCACTGGAATATCAGTTGAAAGCCTTGGAATGGGCCGAAAGACATCAAGACTCTATGATGATTGCAGAATACATGACTGAGATCGGTTATTCTCACGATCGGATGCGCGCTTTTGATGAAGCGATACGCTGGCATCGAAAGTCGGCAAACGTATACAAGGCAATGGGAAAGACAGATGGTTTTTACTATTATGTACTAAGCCGTATTGGAATGGCTTATGATGATCTAGCTCAATTTGATTCCGCATTTCACTACAACCTGAAAGCCTTGAATTATTTTGAGACCAATCACGACTCTTCTGAGGTTGCCGATATCAGCTCAAACATTGGTAATTCATATTTGAAATTAAAGCAATGGAAGAAAGCGCTTGCATACACTTTAAAATCATATCGAATAAAAAAACACGCACACAGAGCCTCCTCAATTTCCATTACTGAAACGAACTTGGGTATCATTTATACAGGGCTAGAAAAGTATGATTCAGCTGCTTTTTACCTGCAAGCGGCAATCAGTAGCGCAAAAACCATTGATCATAAAAAAGCACTATCAGAAGCTTACGATGGGCTTTACAAAATGTATCAGCAACAAGAAAAATTCGATTCGGCCTTTTTCTACTTTCAAAAAATGGATGAGTTAGAAGATAGCATCTATCAGTTAAAGCGAACGGAGCAAATGGCAGAAATGCAAACCCGTTTTGAAACAGAAAAGAAAGAACAGCAAATTGCTTTGCAAGAAGTTGAGCTTGAGCAGAAAGAAAGCGCCCTTTTAGCCCGGCAACGATTAATTCTTTTGCTTGCCTTACTTTTAATTGTGCTCATCGCTTTTTCCTTTCTTTTTTATCAACGCTATAAGGGTAAGCAGCAAGCCAAACTTCAAAAGGCCATTATTCAAGAGCAGCAAAAAGGCTTGCATGCAGTGCTTCAAGCTCAGGAAGAGGAGCGGAAGCGAATCTCAAAAGACCTACACGATGGCGTTGGTCAGCAGTTGAGTGGGCTAAAAATGGCCTTTCAGAAAATGGCTAAGCACTTGAGTAAAAAAGTGCCGGAGCAGGAGACTGAGTTGGAACAACTTTCAAAAATATTAGAAGAATCGGCTGATGAAGTGCGGTCTATTTCGCACCAAATGATGCCTAAGGCGCTCACAGAACTTGGTTTAATAGAGGCTTTGGAAGACCTGTTTGCTAAAAGCTTTGGTGGTTTAGGGTTAAATTATGAATTCGAGCATTATGGAATTGAAGGTCGCCTAAGCGAACGTTTAGAACTCAGCTTATACCGTATTTGCCAAGAGTTGGTCAACAACATTATGAAGCATTCTAAAGCAAATCATGTTGCGATTCAGTTGTTTAAGAATAAGGGTAAGCTTATCCTTATTGTGGAAGATAATGGGGTAGGTTTAAAGAAAGAAGAACTAGGAGACGGTCATGGTTTGTTGAACATCAAGAGTCGCCTGAACCCTTTGAGTGGAGAAGTAAATTTTGAACCTAGTCCGCAAAGTGGTACTATAGCTACCGTTAGGATTCCTTTAGATTAGTTTTTTAACGCTTTGATCCATGCGGTCAAATAAGGGCGCCCAGCGATACTGTTTGTCAGCTAGTATTCGGCTTTCCTTTTTGATGGTATTCCAAAGGGTTTCATTTTGCAGTAGCTGAATGCATTTGCTTGCAAACTCTTCTGCTTGGTCAGCGATCATGATGTGCTTGCCGTCCTCAACTTTAAGTCCCTCAGCTCCTACGGATGTAGAAACGGTGGGCACTCCTCGATAAAGTCCTTCCAACACCTTAACTTTCATTCCACTGCCAAAGCGCAGGGGTGCCAAATACACACGGGTTTTTTTCAGGTAATCGTCTAAGTTTTTTACAAAGCCCGTAAAAATAACATGAGGGTCTTCTTGCACTACAGTCTTTATCCTCTGATCTGGATCCTTGCCAAGAATGTAAAACTTCAGTTGAGGAAATTCTTTTTTTAGCAAGGGCCATACCTCTTTTAGGAACCAAATTAAGCCATCAATATTGGGCTCCCAGCTTAGGGTTCCCATAAAGCATAGTGCAAGTTCAGTATCAGAAAAATTTAGATCTTCTAGGTCAAGTAGTTGCTCATTGCCAAGATGATAAGTGGTTTCTACATTACCAAGCTTGAAACCATGCTTATGGTACAATTCCTGATCAGACTCTGTGGTAAAGATGAGGTCTGAGCGATCAAAAATGCTTTGCTCGTATTTCGCAACCCGCTTGGCTTCCATTTTTAAGAGGAGTTTTTTTAAGGGGTTGTTCTCTAGCTCGGCCAGGCGCCTCCAAAGCATGAATTCCGCATTGTGGGTGTGCAAAATCACCTTACCTTTATAGTTATTGGGCACGTATTGAAACACCTCGTAGTGGTCTATAATGACCATGTCAGATTCGTGTATTCGATCTTGAACTTTTTTATAGAATGCAGGGCTGTAGTTTCGGAATACGTTCAGACAGGGAAAACCTAAATAACTATTCAGCAAAGTTTTGGCAGATCGAGCAGTTTGGTGTTTTTCTGCTAAAAAATGGTGAAAAGAAATCTTTTCTTTCAATGCTTCTACATAATCAGCATCATCATCCTTAAGTAAGGTGGCTAGGCTAAGATCATACCGCTGAGCAAGGTCTTTGATGTAATTCCATGATTTTACAGTACCTCCACTTTTAGGTGGATAAGGAAGCTGAGTGGTAATAAAAAGTAAGGATTTCTGATTTGTGCCCATAGCAAATTGAGGCAGCGAAGGTAACCAAATCTCACTTTTTATTAATTCCAATAAGTCGTGTGATAATCGGTCTAAATTTCTATATTTGAGAGACTAACCAATTAGATAAAAGTGCCTAGTAAAATTCTCGTAGTAGATGATCACCAGCTGGTTTTAGATGGATTAAGTTCTATCATCGGTGAATTGGAAGACTTTGAGATCTTGGCAAGCGCCCACAATGGGAAAGAAGCTCTTGATATTGCATCAAACCTAAATCCTGATATTATCCTGATGGATATTGACATGCCGATCATGAATGGATTAGAGGCTATGCGTAGAATCAAAGAAGAAGATTCAAGTCAAAAAGTGATCATGTTAACCATGCACAATGAGGCTTCCTTGATCAAAAAAGTGATGGAAATTGGGGCTGATGGTTATGTTTTAAAGAATGCGGATCGCTCAGAGTTTTACAATGCACTTTGCGCCGTTGCTAAAGGTAAGAGTTACTTTAGTTCTGAGGTAACCCAAAGTTTATTAAACCCTGAACAGAAGAAATCGACTGCTTTTAATGTTTCTACAGATACAGTTCAATTAAGTAAACTAACCGAACGTGAGGTAGACGTGCTAAAATTGATTGCCGAAGGGTTATCAAACAAAGAAATCGGAGAACAATTGTTTATCTCTCATCGCACGGTAGATACCCACCGCACTAACCTAATGAAGAAGCTAGACACCCATAACATAGCGGGATTGATCAAGTTTGCAATTAAAAATGGCATGGTGAGCTAGATCATAATCTAGGGTATTTTACGTATAGGATTACGTTTATCACACTATTTTAACTTTTTCTCAACACCCTTTATTTAGCTGAAAATTACAGCTATGATTAGGAAGGATGAACTCACTATCCCTTTAACAAAAAGAGAAACCCAAATACTGAAGCTTATTGCAGAAGGGTATTCCAACACACAAATTGGAAAACTTTTAGAGATCAGTCACCGCACGGTAGATACTCACCGCACCAATATTCGAAATAAACTAGGGGTAAGTGGACTTGCTGGAATGATCCGGTACGCCTTGCAAAATCAAATCATTAGTTAGAAACTAGGGTGTTTACCCTAGTCAATTTACGTAGAACACTCTATTTAAAATTGACATTCAGCCACTTAGCTTTGAACTCAAATAATTAACAATATGAAAAGTCTACTACTATCAATAAGCTTAATCCTGACAACAGCTCTTTCAGCCCAAAACATCAATGAAAATTATGAAAAATGGACTGTTAAAGACGAAGTCATAAACATTACAGGAATAGATCTATCTCCTGACGGGAAAGAGGTAGCCTTAGTGGGAGGAAAAATGAATGCTATATATATTTATGATTATAACCAAAGAAAAATTCTTCGTGAAATTCCGATAGCAAGAGATTACAGTGGCTATAACATTCAATACTCAGCAAAAGGGAATTACTTGACTCTACAAGAAAGAGTGGTGGAAACTTCTGCTAAAAAATCCCGAAAGGCTGATTTTGCTATCGTGGATTTAAATCAAGAAAAAGTTATTCATGAATTCAATAAAATAAGTGATGTAAAAATCACCCCGGATGAGAAGCAAGTTATTACGCTAGAAAATAAGAAGGTAACAATTAGAGACTTGAGTTCCGGAAATGTACTGACAGATTTTAAAGCTGAAGATGCTACAAATGCGCTAGCGGTTAGTCCCGACGGACAACAGTTGGCTATCGTAAAAAAGCCATCTAAAAAGGAAGTGGCTATGCTGGTGAGTAGGAAAATGAAGAAAAAAGCAATTAAGGAAGCTGCCAAAACCAAGTTCCTAATAGCCATTTACAACAAAGAAACACAAGAGCTAGAAAGCATTGTACCCGAGTTTTACGACAATATAAGCTTGCTCTTTTACATGCAAAACGGAGAAAAACTACTCAGTTTTAACCTAGCTCAGAACCCNTATGTAAATGTAGCCTTGCCAAAAGAGGATTACCGNCCAAGCAGAGAGGGTTATGCAGGNCGTTCAACTACCCAGCCTGATTTTAAATACAGTGAAGATGGGAAATACTTTGGCATCGCAACCATAGAGATGCACCCTACAGTTAATATTTACAAAGTAGAGACTAACGCTATAGTTGATAGTTACAATACGAAAATGAGAATCTGGAAAAACGCTAAGAATAAGATTTATGCCGGCACCAATACCAGTTTTGTTTTTCTACCGGATAACAATTACGTGCTAATAGCTTATGGAAACTCCCTAATCAAATGGCGCATCAATAAATAATAACTAGACACTAATAGAATTTAAAACAAGAAAAATGAAAAACACCACAAGAAATATTCTGGCAATTTGCTTGCTGATCAGTTTACAATTTGCCTGCTCCAGTAAACCCTTTTACGACACCCAAGATAAGGTAGTTGAAGCGGCTTATAATTCCTTAAATCAAGAAATGGAATCAGGCAGCCTAAAAGAATGGGCAACAGCAAGAGGAATGAAGGGAAGCTATACTTTCAAGCTTACCATAGGCGGGAAAGGAGATGTAGTTACTGTAAGCACTCTAGAGCGAAGTGAAGATGCAGAAGTAATGCAGCAAAATGATCTGAAAAATTATGTAAAAACCATGAGGTTTCAGTTTAAAATGCCCAAAAGCAGAACCTATCAATTCCCTTATGAATTCAAATTTTAAATCAATTAATATCAACCTAAACAGCAGAAATCATGAAAAGTAATATTTTAACAGCCTTAAGCTTTGTCTTTATTTCCATGGGGGTATTTGCCCAGGAAGACATGAAAGTAGAATGGACAAAAAAATACGATCATAAATCAGAAAGAGTAGGAACGGGTCTGGAAGGGCCTGACGAAGTAAGCTACATTGCTGATGACAAGTATATCACAGTTTTTAAAACCTCTGACGGCTCAGTTGTTTGGTCGGCAAAGTTTAAAGATATTTTACCGCGTTTGCGCAGGGCAGATGCCTTTGCTCCTTTTTGGGAGTCTAATGCTATTTTTGTTTTTGACTACAAAACCGGAAAAGACCAATTAGCAGTATTAGATCTAAATACTGGAGAGGTGTTGTGGGAAAGCACCATTTACCAAGGACTTTCAGCAGCTAACATTACTTACTTTCCTAGTAAAGATGGCTTCGTACTTTCTTTAGCAGGAAACTTAACCTTTGTAGACGCAAGAACTGGAGAAGAAAAGTGGGAAACAACTGCCTTTAAAGGAGCAATTGCAGACTCAGAAATAATTGATGGAGACGCTATTTTACTAAACGTGGCACCTCCGGGCCTTAGAGGGTTCTTTAAGGGCTTCAAAAACCAAATTGTAAGAATTGATCTTTCAAATGGTGACATTAAGTGGACTCAAAAATATTACGGAAAACCAGAAAGAAAACTTGTAACCAAAGAGCAGGTCTATGATATGTACGTGGAAGGAGACAAAGTTTTTCTCACAATGAACGGGCTTCAAGTGTTTGATGTAAACACCGGATCCACCCTTTGGAGTGCTACTTTTGATCACAGTTTTTCTCAAGGGAAAAGAGGAAATCGATCTGCTATTTATGGTTCCATCGCAGATCCTTTAAGAGTTGGAAGAGATGTATACATTGTAGAACGGTCTAAAAAGAAAAAGTTTATCATTAAAAAGTACGATGTTAATACAGGAAAGACCTTATGGGTTTCCGAAGAGTTCAAAGCCGCAAAAGCAATCCCTAACATATTCGTAATCAAAGATAAGTTGATCGCTCAAGTTGGAGGAGTGGTTGAGGTTCAGTCCATTACGACCACTACATCAGGTGGAGTAACCACCACCACCTATAGTGTAGGTTCAACGAATATAAAGCCCAACGGACTGATGGCCTTTAATACAAACACAGGTGCCGAAGAGTGGGAGTCGGAGAAATTCAGAAAAGGAATAACTAACGCTTTTGCTGACGGAGAAAACCTAATTGTTTCCAGTGGGAAGTCGCTTTATTCGATTCGTTATTCTGACGGCAATGTAAATTACGAAGAAGACGTAAAGAATGGAGGAGTAGGGAACGCAGTTGAGATCTTAAAATACGAAGATAAAATCGTAGTAGTGGGTGAAAAAGGAGTTTCAACCTTCTCCATATCAGAAGGTAAGCTGTTAAATGCGAATAAGTATAAAAGAGCAAAAGCAACAAAAGTAGTTGACAACATTTTATTAATGCGAACAAAGAAAAATGATTTTGCCGCCTTTAATTTAGATGATTGCTCTTATGTGGAATACAATGCTAAAAAGGATTCCAAGCAAGAGTTGAGTGAAGATGGAAACTTTGTTTGGGCCTATGAAAAAAAGGAAGTAACCAAACTAAAGACGCGCTAGGTTGGTGCATTTTTGATTGTAAGGGGGGCTGGGGAAATTCTTTTCACAGCCCCCCTTTTTTATAACTAAATCCTGCAAAACATGAAAACTATCTCTTTAATTATTTTGAGCTTTATCTCAACCACTATAATGGCTCAAAAACAAATGGCAAACTTCTATTTTGAAAAAGGAAAAGAAGCCTATCAAAATAAGTTTTACGAAGATGCTGAAACTCAATTACAAAAAGCCCTAGAAAAGGACTCGGAACACGCTGATGCATTGTGTTACTTAGGCTACACCTATTACGATACTAAAAAGTATGACAAAGTGGTTGAGGTTTATAACCGTCTTGAAAAGGCAGCCCCTGATTATTGGGAGTGGTACCTTTATTTAAAAGCATTTTCTAACGAACAACTGGGTAACTTTTCAGCTGCAGAAGAGGATTACGATAAGTTTTTAAAAAATTACAGTATGGCTGCAGATCGACATATTTTCCATCACAAGGGAGCAGTAAGAAAACATTATGTGGCGAAATCACCAGAGATCAGAAATTTGAAAGGGCAAATGCCCGAACCCCAAAACTTAGGCAAAGGGATTAACACCATTTCAGATGATATGATGCCCCAAATTGACCCAACAGGAAACAGGTTGTACTTCAGTAGTTCTAGGAAAGGGGGATTTGATAAAATTGATAAAGATGAGGAAAATGATTGGGGAGAAGATTTATACTTTATAGAGAAAGTAAACGGTAAGTGGGGGCAAGCCAACTTACTTCCGGAGCCAATTAATTCCTATAACAACGATGGAACTTCCACCTTTTCAGCTGATGGGCAGCAAATGATCTATGTAAAATGCAATGAAGAAGGAGGCGTTGGAAGTTGTGACCTTTACCATGCAGTTTTAGAAGGCACACAATGGGCGCAACCTACCAATATGGGAAATGTAGTCAATCATGAGGACTGGGATTCGCAACCTACCTTATCTTCAGATGGGAATAGCTTGTTTTTTGTTTCCGATCGATCTGGTTCATATGGGGGCAGTATGGACTTGTATGTAAGCCGAAAAAACAAGTTTGGACAATGGGGTATTCCGGTAAATATGGGGCCTACCATTAACACTCCTTTCGGTGAAAAGAGTCCTTATTTAGCACCCGACGGTAAGACCCTATACTTTGCTTCGAACGGTCATCCCGGATACGGCGATTATGATCTTTTTGTTACCGTTTTTGAAAACGGGAAATGGTCGGAACCCAAGAACATGGGAGCACCTTTGAATTCATCTGGACAGGACACTTATTTTTCAATTTCAGCAAGTGGAGAAGGAGCTTATTTTGCTTCCGACCGTGGGGGTGAAGGTAAACTAGATTTATATTCCATTACTATTCCCGAAGCACTTAGGCCTAAACCTTCAGTGGTAGTGAAAGGAGTGGTTACGGATGCAAAATCTGGTGAAAATATAGACTCTTGGGTTTTGGTAGAAGACATTAATTCAGGGGAATTAATTGCTACCGCTAAAAGTAATTCTGCCAGCGGTGAATATTTAGTGGTTTTACCCTCCGGCAGAAACTACAGCGTTTCTGCCAATAAAGAAGGTTTTTTCTTTTATTCCAATAAGTTCGAAGTCCCAACTTCTGCCAAATATCAAGAAATAAAAAAGGATATTGCTTTAAAGCCAATTGAAAAGGGAGCAAGAGTAGTGGTAAACAACATTTTCTTTGAAACCGGAGAAGCTACTTTAACTTTAGAAAGTTACATCGAGCTTGGGAAAGCAGCTGACCTGCTAAAAACCAATCCTAAAATGGTGGTTGAAATTGGAGGTCATACAGACAATGTAGGATCTGATGAAGCTAATATGAAGTTGTCACACGACCGAGCGAAATCTGTGAGAGATTATTTGGTAAAAGCAGGTATTGCTTCTGAGCGATTGCAAGCAAAAGGGTATGGAGAAACCCAACCGGTAGCAAGCAATGAAACCGAAGAAGGTCGACAAGTTAATCGGAGAACTGAATTCGTGATTTTAGAGAATTGATAAACTTATAGTTGATTTCGGCTCCCTGCCCGATCCTGCAGGCGGGCGCTCAATCAACCAAAACATAATTATGTTCGGATTATCTAACTTTTGTCAGTTCGACCGCCGATCGGGCAGGGAATCGAGAACTGATTTGCTTACTTTTAAAAACAAAAAATCATGAAGAAACTAAGCACACTTCTACTGTTGGCCACCATTGGCTTTTTTACCTACTCTTTTAAAGGAGGAGAAGAATACCAAACCATTGAAATTGGAACTAAAGCTCCCATGCTTGATTATGAAATGCAGGGGACTGATGGAGAGCCGCACAGCTTAAAAAGTTTGGCCGAAAATAACGGAATCTTGGTTATTTTTTCATGCAATACCTGCCCTTTTGTGATTAAATGGGAAGATCGTTATCCTGCTCTTGCCGAACTTACTGCAGAAAATGAAATTGGCTTTGTACTTGTCAACTCAAATGAAGCAAAACGAGACGGAGCAGACAGTATGGAGGAAATGCTTTCTCACGCTGAAGAGAAAGGCTATTCAAATGTGCCTTATGTAGTGGATGAGAATTCTAAGCTTGCCAATGCTTTTGGAGGAAAAACCACACCGCACGTATTTCTATTCAACGCTGAGATGGAGTTGGTGTATGAAGGCGCCATTGATGATAATTTAGATGATGCCTCAGCGGTTGAAAAGCCCTATTTAAAGCATGCCATCGAAAACATGGTGATGGGTAAAGAAATAGAGCCGAAAAATACCAAAGCGATAGGTTGTAGCATTAAGCGAGTTAAAGGCTAAGGGTTTTGACTATTAGTCTCTAGGTTTTTGGAAAATACCGTAGGGGCCAAAGCTTGTTACAAATAAACTAGAATCTACTCCCCTTGGAGGGAACCAAGGGCTGCTGATCAATGTAGGGTAGGGAGAATTCATAAAACTATCAGGTTGCAGGTAAATGGATTTTACTCCACACAGCATGCTTAAAACCCTAGGTTTAAAAAATACGAGGGTGTCTTCTTCACTGTAGTTTTCCTTCACATAAGCGTAAAGGGCCTTGGCATCGGGTTGGTAAATTTGATTGGTTTCAAGAGCTAAGTTTTTTTGATTCTGCGCCTGAGTGTTGGTGAAAAAAGCCCAAAACAAATAGACCGTAAGTGGATAGGTCAGTAAATACCTCGGCCACTTCGGGACTCTTTCGATCGGCTTTAGCATAAAGAAGAGAATAAAGGGGAGGCAAACAAAAATAAAGCGCATACCCTGTTGGTAGGGCCAGAGCATTAGCACCAAAACTGAAAAGAAAAGAAAAGCGATCCAGTGACTGAGTTTTTTAGCTGTTTCAACAAGTCCTACTAAAAACAAAAGTAGTAGAAGATAAGGGAGGTAATCGCTTTTTGAAAGCCCACGAAAAAAAGCTTCGAGCAGTTCAGCATAATAGTTGAAGTTTTCAATAAAACTGTTCCATGAAATTTCCTTTACTAAATGCGTAAAGTGGTTCTTTGACCCAAAAGGGAAAAGCAGGAAAGAAAGCAAGAAAATCAGGAAGAAAGCAATATAGCTAAAGGAGTAGCTTTTCAAGAGTTTAATTGGTTTATAGAAGCTTAGCTGGTAAATAAGAAGCGCAGGCAAGAGCATGATTCCTAGTTCTCTGATCAAATAAGTAAAGAAGATCAGGAAAGCTAGTAAGACTTGCTCAAGACGATTTGGGTCTTTTTTAAAGCAGCTTAGACTTAGCATCACAAAAAAGAAAAAAGGGAAGTCTGACAATAAATGGTCACCATGAAAAAGAAAGAATTCGCTAAAGCATAAAAAACTGATGAGTAAGAGTGGAGGAAAAGGGCTTTTAAAGTGGGGTTTAATCAGTCGATACAAAAGGATAAGGCCTAAATAAAAGAAAAGACTTGTGTAGATTTTTAACCAATAAAAATTAAGTCCAATGAGGGCAATTATAGGGCTAAGCAGCAGAGGATAGCCCATTGGGTAGAGGTAAGGGCCAATTAAACGATCCGATTTTTCTACTGTGAATTGATTGTTTTTGAACAGATCAGTTAGCTCACCTTGGTTAAGGGCTTGAGCTTGGTTTAGGTATAGAGCAAAGTCACCACCCCAATCATGACCGGTAGTCGTGTGCTGTTCCATTTGGTAAAAGGAACCTAATAGAAGAAAGAATAGAATTAAATAGCCCCAGAAGTCTTTGTTTTTAAGGTCGAAACTACCATTCATAGGTCAGNCTTTGGTGAAATTANTGCCGGTCAATCGTTCTTTCCCACTCCAGCTCTCCTTTTGCGTTGAAGGTTTTAATGGTAAGTTTTCTTTCTTTAAAGNTGCCGCTGAATTCGAGAATGCCAAAATTTTGAGTAGCTAGATGGNTGCCTTCAACCCTTAAGCTGTTTCCTTCATCAATAGAGTTATAAGCTTTAGAACTGAGCGGGGAACAGGTATAGTCATAGATAAGGTTGCCGTTAGAAAGTTCCATTTTCGTCAACTCTGTCTTATGTCTGTCGCCACTTAGGAAGATCACATTTTTTAGTTCTTCTTTTTCAATCAGGTCGAGGAGCTTTTTTCTTTCTTCTGCATAAGTAGCATGGTTCTCATAAAGTGCTACATCACTCAAAACTTGGCCCCCAATAGCGACCATTTTAAAAGTTGCTTTACTGTTCACCAATGCGTCAATTAGCCATTCAATCTGTTCTTCTCCTAAGATTTCTCTTTTTCCTGTTTTTCGATCATTTGGGCTGCGGTAATACCGATTGTCTAACAAGAAAAAATCAACGTCATTATAGCTGAATTGCGACGTGATCCCTGGCTTTCCGTTTATGCCGTATTCATAATTGCCCCAGAAGTTTTGAAAAGCTTTAAGGGTCATTTCCTTGCCTACAAAGCTGCGGTCTGCATCATTGGGTCCAAAGTCATGATCGTCCCAAATGGCGTAATGGTGCATACTTTTCCATAGCTCTTGAATTTCAGGCATACTTTTAAAATGCGTGTAGCGATGTTCTATTCCACTTTTACTGCTCCAATCAGGATCACGTAGGTAAATGTTGTCACCCAACCAGAGCATCATTTCGGGTCTTTTTTCTACAATTTCTTTGAAAATTTCATTGCCTTTTCCGTAAGGTATTCCCGGTCGATCATATTTGGGCTCATTGGTGTAGGCACAACTACCAGTTGCCATACTCCATTTAGGGGGCTCTTCTCGGTGTTGCCAAAGTTTTTGAGTGGTAAAACTTCCTGCAGAAGCAGCTTGGTTGTCAACGTAGATCTGATACCGATAAGTAGTGCCGGGCTCTAGGTCTTTTGCAATTAGCTTAGCTATTTTAGCTTCACTAGCCTTGGTTTGAAAAAGTACTTGTTGCTTTTGCAACTCTTGGTCTTCTGGATAAAATTCCATGCTTACCATTTTTGGCTCCTCAGTTTGAACCCAAACCATTACTTCTTTCATGGTATTGTAACCCAACATGGGGCCTGACTTTATTTGGGCTTGAGTGACAGTAAACCCAACAAAAAGGGAAAAACAAAGGGAGAGCTTTTTAAGCATCTTTTTTATTTTAAAATTAAGTCGATTGATCTTCTTGCCCCTTTACTTCGCCGGGTTTTGGCAAAGGGTGTTCTTCTGCTTTAATGGGGGCACCTTCTACAGGTAATTCGTCTTCATCGCTGTAAATGAATGACATATCTTCGATGGGAATTACTTTTTTACCACTTGCTACTAGTGCACCGGCCATAATGATACAAGAAACTATAATGGCGTAAAGTAGAATTCCTGAGTCAAAATTATCATTGGTGTATTCGTCGGGTATCGCAAAGAAAAGTAAGATGGTGATCAANCCACGNGGGGCCAAAAATACCTGCGGGAAAATGTCTTTTTGTACAAAAATTTTAACCAGAATAAAACGAATAATGTAGAGTGTGATCAAGATACAAAGGCTAATCAGGCCAACTTTTAAATCGGCTAAACTGCTTAGTGTAATGGTTATACCAAACAGTACAAAAAAGAACGTACGCACCACAAAGGCAGATTCTATGGTAACTAGATGAAAGTCTTTAAGTACATCTTTTACGCTGTTGGGATCTATCCAACGTTTTAGAAAACCCCTGAAAAAGAGTTTGTGGTTGTTAAGCACCAACCCAAAGATTAGAATGATTAGGAGCGACGAAAGGTGGAACAACTTACCTACTGAATAGAGGATTAAAAGCACTGCAATCAGCATGAAAAGCTTAACCTGTGAATTCATCTTTTGAAAGACTAAAACCAAGCCATAACTGATGGCAGCAGAAAGTAGAATGGTAATTCCAATGTTGCTGATTACATCAAATGCTACTACTTTGGCGCTGCTTTCGCCTGCGTTTCCAATTAAAAAGTAGAAGAACATGATACCTAAAATGTCTGAAAAGGTACCATCATAAACCATGAACTCTTTTTTCTCTTCAGATAGTCCTCCAACTGATGGAATAATGATAGCTGAACTCATGATTGAAAGGGGCACAGCATAAACCAATGAGGTAAAAAAGTCGGGAATGATAAACCAATTGATCAGGTAAGCGCAGCAAATAGCTGAAATAACCAAGGAAAGCAAAGCCACACTGAAAGATTTCCAAATAATAGGCCACTTATCTTTGGTTAAGTGCAAGTCTAGAGCGGCTTCCAAAACGATCATGATCAAACCAACTATACCGAGTAGCTCTAGAACATTAAAGAGCAATTCATTGACTGAAATGCCTATAAAAAGTAAACCTTGCTTGATTAAAATACCCAAAACGATCAGCATTAAAACTGATGGGATATTTGTTTTTTGGGAAATAATATTAAAGAAGTAAGACACGATAATAATCACACTTATGGCGATTATAGCGGTATAAGGATTTATTACTTCCATTTTTTCAACTTTAAAATACCTTTACTTTCTTCCTTCTCTTCTGGTGGAAAGAGGTCGGCATAAATTTGTTGTGCTAAGATGGGGAAATATTTTCGACAAATCACATCGATGTCATTTTCAGTTGCCGGGAAGCTAGTCATGGAGATACCCGTTGATAAAATGCGACCATCTTTGTGGTAAAGGGTATAATGTAACTTGATCAAGCGATCGTAGTTCATTTGCTGCATGCTAACACCATCGCGGTAATCATTGCTCACATCTAATTCGTTCACAAACAAGAAGAACTTGTTATTAAACTTAGTGTGCATGCTATCTAGCATTTTCTGGTCTTTTACTACCGCTTTCATATAACGCCTGCGGTCATCACGCTTACTGATGACTTGTCCATTGCGAATTTGTCCTCTTTGGTAGCTTTTTTCCTCTTTTTTGACCTTTTCTTTTAAGCTCTGTAGCTTGGTTTTCTCTTCGGTTTCTGAAACCAGTTCATACTCTAACTTCAATCTACTGTAGATGTAATTGAGCTCTTCTTCAGCTTCTTTCTCTTCCATTTGGTCAAAAGAACTGACCCTGCAATTCTCTTCAAAGGTGTAGCGTAAACTCTGGTCGATAGCTGCGCTGAAACGACCAATGATTTGATCAGTTGTCATTTGATTGGCCCGAGCAATTACAGGATTTACGTCAGATAAGTACATTCCTTTTTCAAAAGGCACAATTAATACCGACTGATTGCCAAGATTAATGGGCGCGTCGCTGAACCTTAAGGTAGAGTGCTGAGCCCATATAGAAGCACTGCTGAGCAGAATAAGGCTTGTAAGGAGGAGTAAATGTTTTTTCATGCTTTTGGTTATTCAAAAATAAAGCCAAAGCAAGTTGTTACTGATGCACTCAGTTTAAATTTGGCACAAGCTACTGTTAACAATTACTGAAACAGCTTCAAAATATCATTGCCGTTAGCAAGCAACATTAAGCTTAGTAGAATTACAATACCTGCTACTTGAGCATATTCCATCACCTTATCATGAGGTTTTCTGCCGGTGATGATTTCATAGATCAAAAACATCACATGTCCGCCATCTAAGGCAGGAATGGGTAGAATATTCATGATGGCTAGAATAATAGACAAGAATGCGGTGAAGTTCCAAAAGCGTTCCCAATTCCACTGGGGTGAGAAAGCTTTACCAATGGTTATAAAGCCACCAAGTGACTTGTAGGCTTCAGTTTCAGGTTTAAAGATCAATTTGATCTGTTTGATGTAATTCTCAAAAGAGTCGTAGGCTTTATTGATTCCAGCAGGGATGGATTCCAACAGGCCGTATTGCTGGGTTGCCAACTCAATTTGTTGGTCGGGTGGAGTAATAGCAAAACCCAAGGTGCCTTGCTCACTTACAGAGGCTTGTAGTTGAACTTCGCTACCGTTCCTCTCAACCGTAACCAAAACCTCTTCCCCTTTATGTCCCTTTAAGTATTTGACTACATCTTGAAAAAAGGGTGTCTCTGTTTGGTCTATGCGAACAAGTACATCATTTTCTTGCAAGCCTGCTGTTTCCGCTGCTGAACCGCTCATTACCTGCTCAACTTGAGGTAAGTAAGCAGGCTCCATAAAGGATTGCTGCTTTTTGATCATAGCCGCAACAGTTCCTACGGGAATGTTAATGTTTTTTCGCGCGCCATCTCTTTCAACAGCGATGGTTTTGGCGTCCTCAAGCAAGATCTTAAGTGGAATGTCGCTGAACTTTTCAACTTTCTCTCCATCAACATCTAGAATCTTATCCCCATTTCTGAGTCCCATCTGAATAGCAGTTGAATCTGCATAAATTCCGTAGGTTAGATTTTCGGTTGGAATGTACTGTGTACCCCAAACAAAAAGTACCATGGCGTAGATTGCCATGCCTAAGATTACATTGACTGTAACCCCACCAATCATAATGATTAACCTTTGCCAAGCCGGTTTAGACCGAAATTCCCAAGGCTTTGGTGGCTCTTTCATTTGCTCCTTATCCATAGATTCGTCGATCATGCCGGCAATTTTTACGTAGCCACCAAGTGGCAACCAACCTACACCGTATTCCGTTTCACCTTTTTTGGTTTTAAATAAAGAGAACCAAGGGTCAAAGAAGAGGTAAAATTTCTCCACTTTGGTTTTAAAGAGTTTGGCAGGAATAAAGTGTCCTAATTCATGCAGAACCACTAAAATGGATAAACTAAGGATTAATTGACTGGCTTGTATAAGTATTTCCATTTCAAAAAATTGTGCGGCAAAAGTAAGGATTAAAGCATGATGTAAAGGGCAAACGAATAAGCCCTGTAAAGGTTTAAGCATTCTTAAGAACCAGCTCCTCTGCCATTGCTCTGGCTTCGGAGTCGCATGCTATGTAATCGTTGAGTTTAGGCTGCTTTACAAAGGTGCAGTGCTCCATCACCTCTTGGTTGATCTCACCAATTTTTAAAAAGCCAATTTTACTTTTTCTAAAAGCAAGATTCGTGATCTCATTCGCCGCATTTAAGGCACATGCGGCGGTTCCTCCTAGCTCTAAGGCTCGGTATGAAAGAGCGAGATTTAGGAAAGTATCTTCATCTGCTTTTTCAAAGCTTAGTTGTGGATAGTCAAGAAAATTAAATCGAGGAAAACTATTGGCTAATCTGTTGGGATAGGCCATGGCATATTGAATGGGTAATTTCATATCAGGCAAACCCATCTGCGCTTTCATGCTACCATCTTCAAACTGCACTACAGAGTGGATAATAGATTGAGGGTGCACGATCACATCAATTTGTTCATTCTTGAGGTCGAAAAGCCATTTGGCTTCAATTACTTCAAGGCCTTTATTCATCAAGCTTGCAGAGTCTATAGTGATCTTAGCTCCCATCTCCCAATTGGGGTGTTTTAGCGCCTGCTGAACTGTGACTTTTTCCAATTCTGACTTTTTCATTCCTCTAAAAGGACCTCCTGAGGCAGTTAGGTAGATCTTTTCAATGGGGTTGTGAAACTCGCCCACCATGCATTGAAAAAGAGCGGAGTGTTCAGAATCTACCGGCAGTAGAGGGACATTATTTTCATTAGCTAGCTTGCTAACTAGCTCTCCCGCAACCACCAATGTTTCTTTGTTTGCAAGTGCTATGGGCTTCTTCGCTTTAATGGCTGCTAATGTAGGNTTAAGACCNGCATACCCAACTAATGCAGTAAGCACAAGGTCTACCTCATCCATTTCAACTACTTGACAAAGCGATTCATCACCAGCATAAGTTTTAATATCGTGCTTCCAAAGCGCATCGTTTACCTTTTCATACTGTGTTTCATCTACGATTACCACTGTATTGGGCTTAAAATCAATTGCTTGTTTGATCAATAAATCAGCGTTTGAATGGGCTGTCAGCACAGCAACTTCAAATTTTTCAGGATGTTCATGAACTACTTCAAGTGCTTGACAACCAATAGATCCGGTTGATCCAAGAATTGCAATCTTCTTTTTTTTTACTGAGTTATTCATAAAATTCTAAACCTTTTTTCTAGATAGTTCGTAAATTCAATGCCCTGTTTGCGGTAAAGCTAATTTATTAAAACAGGATAAATAACATTATCTACCATGAGTAAGCAAAATTCTTTAAGAAGAACTTTGATATCGTGCTTAATCGTAATTTTTCTTTCCGCTTTGAGCTGGAGTATTCAGAATTACATGGAAGAGCACAATGACCCTTCTGAACCTTTTGAGGCAAGTATTAATTTATATGAGGCTGAGCACTCAATGCATTAGTTAGCGCAAAGCACTTTTCTTTACTTCCTCTAGTACTTTTTTAGTGTCACCTTTATTTTTACAACGAATTAGCTGACCACTTCCGAGTTCAGCGATCTCTTTCAGTGATTTTTTAGTCCACTTTTCATTTTTGATTCCTAGAACCCAGGTATGAAGGCCGTTAGCTGCATTTTTTTCTATTTTTCGCCTAAGGCTTTTGTTGCGTTTTCCTATATCAAAGGCACCATCAGTAGCTAAAATAATTAGGTTGTTCCCTTTTTCAATAAATTGTTTGTTACCCGTTTGTAAGGCAAGTTTTAGTCCTTTTACTGCCTGCGTACTTCCCTCGGCTTCAATGCTTTCAATTTGCGATTGGATCAAGGCTTTCTCTATGCCTGAACTTGGAGGTAAAAGGAGACGAGCATTCCCTGCATAGGTTACAATACTTAAATAGTCTTCTGCTCTCAGTGGTCCTAATAATTCGATCATGGTCTCTTGTAGCAGTTCCATTTTATCGCCTTCTCGCATAGAAGTAGAGGCATCGATCAAAAACACGATATTATTGGGTTTGTATTCCGACCCTAAAAGGCTTTCATCTACAGTTTTCTTGATGGGCTCTTCCACCTCTTTTTGGACTGCTGTTTCAGTTTGAGCAGTGGTATCATTATTGCCAAAAAGTTTTTCTAGCAATGAGGGTTGTTTTCTTCTCTCCTCTGGGCTTAGACGGGTTTTTTCTTTTTCAACCTCAGGAGGTTTTTCATTTTGGGTTTCAGTTAGTGCCAGGTCTTCTTCCTCAGGAGACTGCTCTGTCACGTTAAAGTTTACTTGTTGATATTCTCCTGCTTCTTCTTTTTCATAAACGCCTGTTTTAGGATTTAGAG
>P_2C_Liq_1_UnCtyDRAFT_1000107_pt1 | contig 34210 bp, 37 predicted proteins | sample Pon2CUnioCityCA_2_FD_10234 | JGI IMG/M metagenome (IMG submission 10234) | reverse complement strand
CGATGCGCCCTTTCGGATACCCGCCGATGCCCAAGGCTAAATCAAGGGCAATCGAACCGCTCGGAATGGCTTCAATGTTACGGTCAGTCGCGTCACTTCCCAGTAACATGACTGAGCCTTTACCGTGCGCTTTTTCAATGTCTTTCATGGTTGCATCGAGGGCTTTTTGCCGGGATGCATTTTCTTTACTCATAACGCCTCCTCATTCAAACTATACAGGGAAATGGGTGTTTTTCTTTTAGACAAAAATACGGCGGTTTTTAATGCCATATTCAATGCCTGATACAACGGTCAGTGCTACGGCAACATAATAGAGAATAACACCCACATCCACCACGGTCAAAAAGATCAGCGTCATGCCGACTAAGGTGACGGCGGTTTTTGCTTTACCGAGTTGGCTGGCTGCAATCACAATGCCTTTTTGCACCGCTTGTAAGCGAATGCCAGTGACTAAAAACTCTCGGGCAACAATTAAGAAGACCGTCCAAAGGGGCGCAATGCCCATTTCTTGGAGAATCAATAATGCGAGTAAAACCAATAGTTTGTCAGCCAGCGGGTCTAAAAACTTCCCCGTGGTCGTCACTAAATCATAGCGCCGGGCGATAAATCCATCGAGAAAATCGGTGAATGACGCGAGCACGAAGACGCCGACGAACAGATACGTATATAGGCCCAGTGCATCGGGGGTTGGATTGAGTAAATACAAAACGAGTAATAGGGGCAACAAAACGATGCGAATGGCCGTTAAAGTATTCGGTATATTCATCATAAAACTCCTTTGATTAAGTGTATCACATTTCATCCAGGCTAAGCGGGGGAGACTTGGGGGATAACCGGCCATTTTGTTTGAGCGTGTGACGGTCTGACCACGTTAACAGCACAAACGCTAAGGCAAACATCACACTCGAAAAGTAAAACACAAACAGCGGATTGACTTCGTATAAAAATCCACTAATGAGTGGCCCTAAGACCATGCCGATGGAAAAAAACATTTGTCGCACCCCCATCAAACTGGCGTACGTCTGCGGCGTGGCGCTTAAGGAAATGTAATTTTTTTCCAGCGGTTCAAACATCGATTTAGCCATTACATACACCAAAAAGAGGGTGTAAAGTGCAAGCATCAAGGGAGTGATTTGAAACACCACGACAATAATGAGCGCGCTGGCCACTTGTAAGTACCGCATGATCCACATGTTTTTATTCAGTTTAGCCACCTGAGGCACAAGGAAAAAGTTCGTCAATATGCCGACGATTCCTGTCACTAAGACAAACGTCCCAAGTTGCGCAGGGGTGTAGCCTGAATCGATGATGTAAACGTCCAAATATTTGCTTAAGTTGGTGGCCGCAATCGTCGCTAGAGAAAGACCCACAAGAAATATCAGTAAGGATGGTTTAAGCGTTAACGCCGTTTTGAATTGATCGGTCAATTTTGCGCGGTTGACGTGCTTGCCGTCAAATTCTTTGTACGTCACCCCGACATATAAAGCATAGACCAGATTGGCCAACGCTTGGACGTAAAAGACTTCGCGGATGATGCGGTTTCCTAACAGGCCGCCAATCTGATAGCCAAATGTCGTTCCTAACGCAATTAAAGCGGCGGTAATTGCGATGTTTTTAACCCGGTCTTCATCGGGGGAGTGATAGATGGTATAGGCGAGTAGTAACGTAATCGAACTACTCACAGAAAAGCCGGCTAAAAACCGAAACATCGTCATCACAATGGGATCGCTAAACGTGCCAAATCCGACTTGTGCGATGCTGTAAGAAAACAACCCAAAAAAGATGAGTGGCCGGTTCTTGTAGCGATCGCCTAAAACGCCCCAAAATAAACTGCCCACGACAATGCCTAAGGCCATAAACGAAAAAAAGAATCCAAACATGCGTGGATTCAACCCGAGGTCGTTGACGTACGTTGGGGTAATTGGATGGCCGAGATTATGCACCATCCCTTGGATGAAGTAATAGGAGAAAATGACGTACAGTGTTTTTTTCATTCGTGATCCATTTCTACGTTGTGATAGACATGCGACACATCATCGACATCATCCAGCATCGATAGTAATTTTTCAAACACGTCTTTTTGGGCGGCGTCCAACTGCATCGTTTCCATGGCAAACCAGCCTTGGTCTTGGTGCGTAATGGCAATGCCTTCTAACGCTTTTAAAACATCTAATATGGCGTCTAAATCATACCCTTTTCCAGTGATGACAACCGCCTCTTCGCTGTCTTCGATATCAAAGACTTCCACGTCAGCTTCAAGTAAGGCTTCTAAAGCGTCTTCGGCGGACATGCCAGTGAGTGCGACGTGTGATAAATGCTCATAGCTATGTTCAACCGACCCCGACACCCCCAGTTTTGAGTGGGTTTTGGTAAAGCAATTACGGACTTCCGAAACGGTGCGGTTGACGTTATCCGTCATCGCATCAACGAGTAATGATGAGCCCCCAGGCCCATAGCCTTCATAACGCACGGCCAAGTAATCTTCACCGGCAGATTGGCTGGCTTTATCGATGTTTCGTTTAATCACATCAGCCGGCACTTGCTCACTTTTTGCTTTATCAATCAGTTTCTTTAATGTTTGATTGGTATCTGGGTTATCGCCACCGTTTTTGGCCGCCATATAAATTTCTTTGCCATAGCGTGAATACAGTTTGGCTTTTTGCAAGTTGGTTTTAGCCATCGCGGCTTTTCGGACTTCAAATTTACGGCCCATTGGTTATGCCTCGTCTTTCAGTGTGGTTTGGTGCGGTTCAAGTGTCACTTTCCGCGCTTTGTAAAGCGTGCCTAGGGCGCGTTTAAAAGCTGCTTTAGACATGTGAAACGTCGCAAATATTTGATCGGCGTTGGATTTATCGCCAAAGGGGATCACTTTATCTTTTTCTAAGACTGCTAAAATGCGGTCAGCGTCACTTTCTAATGCAAGCTCTTTTTGGGCAGTTAACGTGGCGTTGTACTTTAAGCGACTCACACTATGGGTAATTGTGGCTTCTAACAGTTCACCAATGCGGTGATCCTTACGGGTGTGTTTGTAATATATGTAAATTTCAAAGCCATCTTCACTAAAGCAGACTAAGCCTTCTGGGCCTAAATTAAAAACGCGGACTGGAACGGTGAGACCAGGTTCTAATTCGCCGTTTGGCTGCAATGTTTTGGCGACTTGAAAGCGGGCCGGGATTTTCGCAACCATTTGCGTTTTCCCCGATTTTAAGTGGGCAAACACGCGGTCGCCTTTTTGCGGCCACTCCTCTTTTAAATGGGGCAAGTCATCTTTGGAGAGCAACATGTCTTTTTTTAACCCGATGTTCACGAATACACCCAGCCCAAATTTTTGTTCAACGACGTCGACCCAGCTGGCGTCATAGGCGGTGATGGTCGGCACGTAAGTCGTCGCAACGACCGTTTTGGATTGATCAAAATATAAAAAAGCGTTGACATCATCGCCCTCTTTGAGCGGTGATTTCGCGAGTTGTTTGTGTAAAAAAATGGCGCCGGTATCATTTTCCAATTGATAGCCATCGGATTCGACACTAACGACATGCATCTGATTCATTTGAGCAATTTTCAGTCCTGGCATCTCTAAGCACCTCGCAGTCAATTATACCAAACTCACGGAAAACTCGCACCGGTTATCTTTCGGTTGCTTTTATAGGGGGCGTTTGATAAAATACTTAAGCGCATATCGATTGAAGGAGGTAGCACTGTGGCAAATATCAAACAACAAGCAAAACGGATTAAGCAAGATGCGAAACGGCGTCATGCCAATGTGATTTTTAAATCCAGTTTAAAAACGGCCATTAAAAAAGTGGAAGCCGCAGCTTCTAACAATGATGCTGACGCGGCATTAGCCCCACTCAGCTTGGCGTTCAAAAAACTAGATAAAGCGGTCTCAAAAGGCATTCATCATAAAAACTATGTGAATCGTCAGAAAGCCCGTTTACAAACACTCGTTAATTCCATTGGAAAAAGTCCTAGCGCTTAAATTAAGCGTCTAGGACTTTTTTTATACCCCTAACACAAACATTTCAAGGGCCAAGGTTTTATCCATTAGACCGGTTTTAATTTTCCAGTCATAGGTTTCTAATTGCTTGAGTATTTTTTCGACGTAGGCGCGGTTGTACAAGCGCGCGTTTTTCATCATGTAATACGCGCGACCCGATTTGACGTTTAAATATTGCTGGATGCCATCTTGATTCATGCCGGAGGCGACCAAACTTTGCGTGAGTACCATCTCACGGAATTTATTGATGAAGGCACTGAGAATTCGCAAGGCGTCTTCTTTCGCAGACAGCATCATTTGAATGCGTTCAAACGCAGCCTCTTTGTGGCCATCCATCAGTAAGTTCATGATGGTAAAGACGTTGTCATCGAGGTGCACCGTAATTAACCGGTCGATCGTATCGCGGTCAATGTGTGGGGTATCCACCGCATACAGCAACAATTTTTGCAATTCGTGATAGGCGGTTTCTGCGTCGTGCGTAATGCGTTCAATCAATACGTCATAGGCATCTTTGGGCAGGTTGATTTGGGCCTTAGATAATTGCCGGTCCACCCACCCTTTTAAAGTCGGCTGCCGTTTTTGACCGGGCTGCGATGACTTCACACGTTTCATAAAAGGCTTTGTACGTTTTATTTTTTAAGAGCGTTTGGTGAGGCACTTGAAAAATGAGGATGGTTTCTGCACTATCTTCGCCCATTAAAAATTTAAATTGTTCGCTTTCTTTAAAGGTGGCTTGGGCTTTCGTATCGGCAAAAAAATGGGCATTTTTGATGACCACTGCTTTTTTATCCGCCATGAAGGGAATCGTCAAAGCGTCATTGAGTGCGGTATCAAGTGCGACGTCATCAAGGTCATAATGACTCTCGTTAAATGCATCGATGCCCGCTTCTTTAATCAATTGTTGGGTCTTATTTTTTATGAAGAAAAAATCCGTCCCATGCAAAATATATTTTGTCATTGTATCCTCATCATTAGTGTAGCATATTACGGACGAAAGGCGGGCCACGGAAGTAGCCACTTAGGTCCCAAGATGAAGCGCGTGGTTCCGTGATAATCCGTGCGATAAATCGTCATCTCAAAGGCGTTTAATTGGTCAATCACCGTGGGGTGAGGAAATTCAAAGCGGGATGAGTGCGGTAAATTAATCAGCGCAATATCGGCATTAATCTGAGTGAGAAATGCCTCACTGGTGGACGATTTAGATCCGTGATGAGAGACTTTCAAAAGGTCAACATCAAGGGGGTCACCCTGCCAAAAGTCGACTTCTCGTTCGGCTTCGATGTCGCCGGTCAAAAGGACCTGCCACCCGTGCGCGTCCAACAAAAAAGCGACCGACCGATTATTGCGGCTGGGATACGCCAAGGCCGGTTGGTCAAAGGTCAACTGAGCGGGGCCACAGGAGAGTGTTTCAGGTAATGTGTCTGGGGTAATATGGAGGCCTGTTTTAAAATATGAATCATTCAGAATCGCGTCGATGCCTTCGTGATGGTCGGCGTCATAATGCGTCGTAATTATGACATCGATGGTTGTGACGCCGTGATTTTTTAAATGGGTTTTTAGTGCCTCTGCTGTGTAGCTTCGGCCCCCATCCACCAAGAGTGTGCACTGATTAAACGGCGCTTGGTATAAAAACGCGTCACCGTCCACATCAAGCATCGTCAGTTGCGGCATAAGGGGCCCAAACCGGCCGCAGGCAAATAGCGTCAAAAGGCTCGCTGACAAAATGCTTAGTTTGACCAAGTTTCCGTGACTAACCACACAGATCACTCCCCACGCCAGATAGTAAATTCCTGCGAAACCACCGAAAACAAACGGCACTGAGATGGGCCAGTACAGATGCGTATACGCCGCATTTACAAGCACTTCAAACCCCGCAAAAAGCGGCCAGACCAATGGTTCTAGAGCAGGCACAAAGAAACTGACATAGGTCAGGGGAAGTAAAAAACTGCCCAGGACAAACACGGCCAAGACATTCAGCCCTAAGCTTGCCACGTTGACACTCCCACTCATCGACATAATAATCGGGAGCGTCGTCATAAACGCATAAATCGACACATAGATTGGGGCCCATCGCGTCTTTAGTGTTGGCGCCATCATCAACAACACAACCGTCACCGAGTAACTGAGTAAAAACGCCGGATGATATATGATAAATGGATGCACTAAAAGACTCCCACAAAGAATCATCGCCAGACCATCAAGCGGGGTGAACGGCCCTTTTAAAGAATGATTAAGGCGAATGAACCCGTAAATAAAGACTGCCCGAATTAATGAAATCGAAAACTGCGTGAGGATGATATAGCCCGTCAAAATCAGGCCAATGATGGATAGTTTAAAGGCGGGCTTAAACCGTTTCAAAAGCGCTTCTAAAAAGAGGGCAAGTAAGCCGACGTGTAACCCAGATACTGCGAATATGTGGGAGATTCCCAGGGCCCTGATTCGCGCGTTAAAGGTGTCATCAAAGCCTGTATTTTCACCGATAAAAAAGGCAGTCATGTAGCCGTTAAGGTCACTGAATTCCGCGTCAATGTAGGTACGCACACGGTCGCTAAGTGTCCGCCGAATAGGCACTTCACTAAGCACGGTCACTGTGTCCGCATAAAGGGTTCCTTGAATCTTTTCGGCGGCGAAGTAGGCCGCTTGATCAAACCCCCCGACTAAGCTTTGCTGGTGGGCTTCAAGCAGCATGAAATCACCAGACACCACCGTTCCAGCAGGCAAGGGGGCTTCCCCGGTATACAAATAAAAATTCCCACCCTCAGACTTTAAATAATGACGCGTGTCATCGACGGCTTGAATGATTCCCTGGTCGGGAATTTGAACGGGCATGATTGACTGAATCCCCACATGGGCTAAAACGGCAGTAGCCAAGATGAGAGTCCAAACTAGTAGCCGTTTGTCCAGCCATTTGATCCAATACAACAGACCCGGTAAGCCAATGATGAGAACGGGTGTATCGACCATCAGGCGAATCACAAAGACCCCCACCGCTACGACGATAAAGTCGCCGCTACGGGGTAATGAGCGCGCGAATGTTCGTAAGCGTCGTTGGACCAATGCCTGGAACATTTAACAAATCCTCAATGGTTTGAAAGGGCGTCACTTGCCGGGCTTCGATGATGGCTTCGGCGGTGGCGGGACCGATGCCTGGAAGTTGCTCGAGTTCACCTTGACTCGCGTGATTCAGGGAGACGAGATTCGAGCCATTTGATGGCTGGGATTCCGCCGTCGTCGGAACACGAATCAGTTGGCCATCTTGGATGACTTGCGTTTGATTGATTTCGCCTAAAAAGGCCTCATCTAAAAGGCCTCCAGCGCGCTGAAAAAGTTCAAACACCCGCGATGTATCGGCCATTTTATAGACGCCTGGTTGGACGACGGCACCGCGCACTTCAACGAATATAAAGGTCGGTCCGCTGGCCGGCGTGGGGGCGTCGAGGGTGTGTGGTTTAGACAGCGGTGACAGGTTGAGGCCGAGATACACAAGCATTAACGCCACGGCCCCGATCAAGGGCCAACCCTTTTTTCGCATAAAAAAACACTCCTTCATTTAAACCATACGGCAAAGGTGTGTTTTTACTTTTCTAAGATGAAGACCGTGCGGTCTTTTAAGGGGACTTCTTGGACCGATTTAAACCCGTGCATCAGTGAGCGTAAAGTCGCGTGATCAAAACTGCGTTGATTCAAGGTCGAGACGGTATTATCACGGGTGAGCCGGTGTCTGAAACTACACGGATAAGGCCCCTTTGAAATCGTCCATTGCAGCGATTCATCGCCCAGGTCTAAGCGTTCTTCATAGCCAATCATGGCATCGATATAGGCGCAGGTTAAGACGTCAAAAAAGGCATAATTTCCGGGTTCTAACCCATTTCGGATGTGCGTGATGACGCGCGCGAACTGATCGAGCGTCTCGAGATGATTAATGACATCAAAGCCCATTACAATGTGCGAAAACGCAAACGGAATGGGATCTAAAATATTGTGTGGATGCACCTCAAGCTCACACTTTGCAGCGTTTGCATTGTCTTTTGCCAGTGTTAAAAAGTCCGGACTGATGTCTGTGGCAATTACGTCAAAGCCCGCTTCAGACACGCCAATTCCAATAAACGCTGGGCCACACCCCATTTCTAAAATGGGGCCTTTTGACACCGTGGATTGGATGGTCTTAATGTACCAATCTTTGAGCGAGTGGTCGTAGTGATGATGGTAAAAGTCATAAAACAGATGATACGGATCACGATTCATCGCTCACCGTCCAATGTGGGAGATCAAACCAGAGCTTTTCTAAATGATAATACTCCCGCGCCTCTTGTAAAAACAAGTGGACGATTGTATCGCCAATGGCGAGTAACATCCAAGGGGAATCATCTGACCCTTCCACGTGAAAGGGTGCGTCTTTATCTAAGGGGATGCTTTTCAGTTTTTTCATGACGGCTTGCAACTGTCTAGGGTTTCCCGCAGTGGCAATGACGATGTAGTCATGAAACGGGTTGACGTCTTTGACATCATAGACTTCTGTGTTGAAAGTTTGTGAGGCTCCGAGGTGTTCGAGAACTGTGTCTAATTGGCTCATTCAGCCACCCTTTCTGGAATGTAAAATGCGTACGTTTCGTAGTTGTAGGCGTTTAGCCGACCATGGGTTTGATCAAACCCATACAAATGATGCAACATCGCTTTAAATGCCGCCTCTAAATCATGGGTGGCAAGATCTCTGAGCGTTGCCGCTTCAGGGTATGGTCTGGATGGTTCAATTTTATCGGCCAACATTAAAATCTTTTCGGCCGTTTGCATATTCGCCCGGCCGGTCGTATGGTGTTTGACCGCATCAATGAAGACTTGGTCCAGTTCGTACTCCGCGGCAATCAAACTGGCGGAATAGCCGTGATACATAAACGGTGGCAAGGCTTTCCATGCTGGCACGCCGGATTTATCAAATAGAGCGTGGTGCCAGCCATCTGGCTCATATTTGGTTAAGTCATGCAAATACGCAGCTTGCGCCATTTGGTCGGCGTCTACCCCGTTTTTTTCAGCCAGAAATTCGGCCCACGTTTTGACGCCTTCGACGTGAGGAATACGTCCAGGAAACGCTGTATAAACATCATAAAAACGCTCTTGTATGGTCATGCCATCATCCCTTCGTGCATTATTGGGGGAACGGGCGCATAGGTTGTGACACGCATTTTTGTGATGCCGTGTAAGCGCATGAACCCGAGGCCTGGAAAGAAACAACTGATGGAAGGCTCGGACATGTTTATTTCGTGCGTCACCATCGGCACTGAAGGATCCGTCACCGCAGGGGGATTGAGTAAGTGCCCGACTTTGCTTTCGTAAAAATGTTCAGGATGCGCATCATTCCGGGCATGAATGGTGAGTGGATTGGCAAAATACGACACCATCTGTCCCGTTTGATCAGCGTCAAACGAAACGTAGGCGAATCCACCAATAAAGAAACTGCGCCCAGCAACCGATTGAAAGACAATCGGTTTAATTTCTTTAAACGGCATAATCATCCGCAGTGATTCACCGCTGACATAATAGCGATACGAATGATGGGACGATAAGCCCGGTGTGTCATAGAGGGTTTGGTCTTTGAGGCGAAAGGGAATTAATCCTTGGGTGATGTGCGATTCAAATGACGTCGTCACTTGATTGGTTTGACCCGTTTGGGCGCCTAAAATGGCGTTTAAAATGGAGCTTTTTCCAACGTTTGATACCCCTACTAACGTCATGTCTTGGCCCATTGACAAGGTCAACATTCGCTCAATCATCGTATCGATTTCGGTCTTTTTAAGGGCTGAAACAAGCATGATTTTATCGACGCTCAGGCCTTGATCTTGGGCCATCGTTAAATACGCTTGGCGCATTTTTTCTCGGCGTTTGCTTTTTGGCAATACGTCAATTTTATTGACGATGAGTAACGTGCGTTTATGGTGAGATAACTCGTTAAAGTAAGGATGCATCGACCCGTAAAAATCAAGTGCATCGGCGACAAGCACCAATATACCCGGGCGTTTTTCGACGGTGGATAACGTGTCTAAAATGACTGATTCTGACACAAAACTTGGTTTGATTTGTCCATAATGGCGAATCTTATAACACCGTTCACAGTAAATGGGAACGTTTTTCTCATACGTCTTGGGCGTATAAAACGGGGCATCTGAATCCGTGTTTTGCAGCGGTCCCCCGCAGCCAATACAGCGCCACTCAGACATCGTGAATCTCATCAAATGCTTTTTTTAAGGCGGGATACTGACGTCCTACTTTGCTTTTCATACGGCGTTCAAGGCGCCGTAATATTTTCGTGTACCACTTTTCACTCTTCCGTCTGATTGGCCGGACTAAAATGGTCGCCATGCCAACCCGCGAGGCGCCGTATAAATCAGTCATAAACTGATCACCGACCATGATGACTTCACTGGGCGCTAGCTGCAACGCTTTAAGGGCTTTTTTATACCCAGTTTTGAGCGGTTTATTGGCTGCCATAATAATCGGCGTTGCGAGTTTTTCCGCAAAATTCGATACGTCTTTATGATGATTATTCGTCAACATGATTGTCTGTAACTCCAGGGCTTTTAGCGACTCAAAGAGTGTTGTATGCCACGGTTTCACGGACCGATCATCATAAGGAATTAGCGTATTATCCACGTCAAAAATTAGCGCTTTAACGCCGGACTCTTTTAAAGCCTTTAAGTCGATCGATTGCACCGAATCAACGACTGCCTGGGGGACAAATTTATCAATCGGTAATAGACGTGAAATCATAGTGTCCTTTCAAAAATTGGGCATGGATTTTTTTAATCTGCTTTTGATCACGCTGGTAGGTGGGGTGAATGGTTTTTAATACATCATAAAAGCCAGCTTGGTGATTGGCTTCTTTTAAGTGGGCGATTTCATGGGCGTAAATATAAGCCACGCATGATTTGGGGTAATGGACGAGCATTTGATTGAAGCGAATGATTCGCCGGGTGGGATGGCAACTGCCAAATTTAGACGAATAGACTTTGCATTCATACTTTAGATCCGATAAATCAATGAGGTCTTGGCTCTGTGAGTAGTAATCTTCCAGGCGCTCAATCTCATTCATTAACAGAATTTTGAGGACATCACCGGGATGCGATTTCCACGTGCCGAACAGATGCACGTGGTCGCGGCCTAAATAGGCCTCATAATCAAAGGGGATTGGCAGGTCTAAAAAGCGTTCAAAATCTCTGATAATCATCTTTTTTAATGCCGTTTGGGTCATTGATTTCGGTCCGTGAACAGAGAAGGTTTCGGCATTCTGCCGGCGCACCGTCATCCGAGTGGTCTTTATTTGTGTGATATGAAACGTCATGTCTTGATGCTTAAAAATCATTTAAACCCCATTTCAACGAGGCTGGCAAAGGGTGTCATGACACTGTCTAAAAAGAGATTAAAATCGTCTACTTGAGAGTCTGTTCCGACCACATCACTGATGGCTTTTAAGGCGACAAANGGAATCGATGCACGGTGGGCCACTAAGGCAATGGCGGCTGCTTCCATTTCAACGGCTTGTATGTTTTTAACCCGGTCTAATAGCGGATAAATGGTCGTTAAATCGGTGACAAATTGATCACCCGTAATGACGTGGGCAAGGGAGAGTGGAATGTCTTGAATGTTCGCAACCTCGAGCAATGTTTGATTGAGTGCAGCATCCCCGTTAAAGACGGAGGGTTGCCCGGGATATTGACCGAGTGCATAACCAAACGCTGTCACATCAACGTCATAAAACAACAATTTATCAGCCAATATTAAGCGGCCTTTTTCACTGTTAATTCCCCCCGCGACGCCGATGTTAAGGATGACACTCGGAGCCGCTTTTTCAATGAGGGTATGCGTCGCGATGGCGGCCAAGGTTTTACCGACCCCACTAATGATGACTTTAAAAGAGCCATCGTCTGAGATATAAAAAGGATCTTCATAGTGAAAAGACCCCTGATAATGGCGTTTAAATACGTCAAATTCACTTTCTAAGGCAAATACACAGCCTTTAACCATGACTCTCCTCTTTTATAAAAAAAGAATGGCAGCCATTCTTTTTTTAATACACTTTCTCAATCGTCACTTGGACTTCTTTGTTGGATTGGGTTTTTACAAGTTTGGCATCGCCTTCTTTGGCGCCAATGATGGAGCGGCCAATCGGCGATTCATTGGAAATTAAATTTTCGAACGGGTTCGCTTCCAAGGACCCGACAATCGTGTAATCAACCGGCGCATTGTCGTCAATTTTCAAACGCACTTTGCGGCCGATGTGAATCGCTTTTCCTTTTTTGGTGCTTTTGATCAGCGTATAGTTTTTTAAGACGTTTTCAATTTCTTTGATGCGTCCTTCAATGCGCGCTTGCTCTTCTCTGGCCGCGTCATAATCGGCGTTTTCAGACAAGTCGCCTTGCGCTCTAGCTTCCTTGAGTGCTTCTAAATTTTGGTCACGATCCACCGTTTTTAATTGGTCGAGTTCTTGGGTGAGTGCATCAAGACCCGCTTGGGTTAATTGGTATTTATTATTTTCCATGAGTTCTCCTTTAAGAGTAGTATAATCGATTTTGCCTAAAAGCTCTATACATACGGCAACCTTTATGGCCGAATAAGGGCGATACCATCGCCTAAATCATGCCAAGTGACCGCGTCTTTATACGTCGTAATTAACCAGTCAATAAACTGATCGTGTTTGCTTGATAAAGCGTCCCGAGAGCGCGTCACCGGGGACGTTTTAACGCGGGATAAATCCGTGTTGTCCACGAGCATGAATCCGCCTTGGGATACGTGCGGGATATACTTTTCGACCAGTGCTTGTTGATGCGATTTAGCCGCATCTATGAGGATTGCATCGTACGGCTTGGTTGGATAAAATTCAAACGCATCGTCGTGATAGATGTGCACACGGTCCAACACGTCATGCGCAAAAAATGATTGGTACGCACGCTCGACGTGGGACGCTCTTTTTTCCACAGTATCAATCTTTAAGTGGGGAATGTGGCGNGCGATATAGGTGGTTGACACCCCTTCACCGGTGCCAATTTCTAAGTACGTGTGAGCGAATGAGCGCCTTAAAAGATCCATCAAAAAATCACGAACATCGTCCCGTAAGGGAACTGCATAGTCATGAATCTTAGTCGTGGGAGTGGCCATCATCATCTAAGAATGTATTCAGCACTTCTTCGATCATGTCAAACTCTTCATCGGTGTCAATCGCTGAGAGTTTTCCACCCTCTTTTTCTTCTTCGTTAAACGATGCAGCGAATACTTCGTCACTGTCACCGGGTTCCTTGTAGACCACGTAGGATTTGCCGAGCTCATCGGAGTGAAACGTCAGGACAATTTCAAACACTTGAGTATTGCCTGCTTCGTCGATGACTTCTAACCGTTTTTCTTCGGGAATGTCGAAGTCGAATGGGACGTTGATATCTTTCATACTTTTCCTTTCGTTGCTAAATAATCTTGCAATAAAATGGCGGCCGAGAATTGATCGATGTCTTGCGCTTTCCGTTTCTTTGATAAGCCTGCTGAATCCATGAAGTAAGAGGCCATTTTAGTCGTGAAACGCTCATCAAATAATACCACATTTAAGTCCATTTTTTGGCGCAATATTTTTTGCAATCGCTTGGCTTGTTTGGCTTGCGTTTTGACTTCTCCAGCGAGGGTCAGCGGATAGCCAATGACAATCTCTTCGACGCGTTGTGAGTCGACCAATGTTTTAATCGTCTCACTTAACGTGTCATAGACCAACTGATCAAAGTGTAAGTTTTTGAGTCCCCGAGCCAGTGTCCCGGTAGGGTCAGACACCGCCACCCCACATGATTTGGTGCCTAAATCAAGCGCCATGACTTTCAATAGATGCGCGCCTTAAGCGCCGTGATAATGGCTTCAGCTTGTGAGATATCTTTGGCACCAGCTTGGGCGAATTGACGGTTCCCTCCCCCGCCACCACCGGCCATGCTAGCCATCTCTTTGACGAGTTCACCCGCATGAATGTCTGGGTCATTGGTTTTCACCACAATCATTAATTTATCGGTGACATTGACCGCCGCCACCGTATCTTTGAGCCTTTCAAACAAGGCGTCTACGACATTTTTAAAAGCCGCATTGTCTAACCCGTTAGTGATAAAGACTAAGCGATCATCTTTTTGATCGGCTAGATACCGATCTAAATCCCCTAATGCCGCATTTGAGGTGGCATTTTTTAATGTTTTTTCATAGCTTTTTAGCGCGGTTTGTAAGGCTTCGGTATAGGCTCTTAGATGAATCACATCACGGTATGAATGAACCACCCCCGGGCGTTTCGGCCATGACACATCCAACCCATGTGATTCACCTTTGAGGGCTAAATCTGCGGCTTTTTGTTCGAGTTTAGAAATTGCGTCTAAGTACCCTTTTATATAGCTCTCATGGCGATGGAAGGCGTCTTTGACAATGCCCATAATGCGGTAAATGCCCGAGCCTTTAGACTCAATACTTGTGAGGGCGTACCCACCGATCTCAGACGTATTAGACACATGCGTTCCACCGCATAAATCGAGCGTGACTTCCATGTCTACTAAGCGCACATCGCCGGTATATTTTTCACCAAATTCAGCGGTGGCTCCCCGTTTTTTTGCGTCGTCTAACGTCGTCACTGTCACCGTGACCGGATGGGCGTCTTTGATCGCTTGATTGGTTTTTTCTTCAATTTCTAATAAGGCCTCGTCCGATAATATGTGGTCACTCGAAAAATCAAACCGCATATGATCTTTTGAGACAAACGATCCTTGTTGGGTGACTTGAGCTCCCAGTAATTCCCGTAATTCGTGATAGACAAGGTGCGTCACTGAATGGTGTTTTTCCGTCAAACTGCGACTCTCGGGATCGACCTTTAAGGTCACAACATCGCCAACTTTCAGGCGATTATCGTCCAGCACATGCAAATGTTGACCGTTCGGCAATTTCACAACATCTTGAACGACGTACGTGTCATGGCCGTGTTGAATCACTCCAGTATCAGACACTTGACCGCCACTTTCTGCATAAAAGGGCGTCTCATCGGTGACGATGCCTTCTTGTGTGACAAAACTCACAGGGGACTCAGCGTTTAAGGTGTCGTATCCGACAAATGTTGAGGGGGTTTTAAAGGCAATGAGGTCTTTATTTTGGGCGCGCATTGTCGCTGACTCACTACGCGCGGAACGAGCCCGCTCTTTTTGCGCATCCAACGCCACTTTGAACCCTTCAATGTCGACTTTGATGCCTTCAGCTTCGGCCATTTCTTCGGTCAATTCAACGGGGAACCCATACGTATCATACAGNTTAAAGGCAGCTTCACCCGANAGCACATCNCTCGTGTCTTTAAGCCATTCTTTCAAGCGTTTCTCACCCGCATTTAAGGTCTCTAAAAAGTTTACTTCTTCGTGGTTGATGGTGGCTTTTAAGCGGTCTTTTTGGTCAGCTAAATACGGATATTCAGCCCCCATGATGGCGATTACGTCATCGACTAATTGATGCAAAAATGGCGCTTCAAAGCCGAGCGTTTTTCCGTGTTTAACGGCGCGGCGGATGAGACGTCTTAATACATAGCCCCGTCCTTCGTTGGANAGTTGTGCACCATCGGCTAAGGCAAAGGCCACACTTCGGACGTGGTCGGCGATGACTTTAAACGCCATTTGCCCCTGATAGGAATGCCCAGATAATTGTTCAATGTGTGTGATAATGGGAAGAAAGCGATCGGTTTCAAAGTTGGTGGGCGCATCTTGTAAAATGCTGGCCATCCGCTCAAGCCCCATTCCGGTATCGATGTTTTTACTCGGAAGCTCTTCGTAGTCCGCACGGTCAATGCCTTTTTGGGCATTAAACTGGGAAAAGACAATGTTCCAAATTTCAATGTAACGATCATTTTCGATGTCTTTTTCTATCATTGTCGGATCGGCCGGGCCATAGGCGTCGCCACGGTCATAAAAAATTTCTGTGGAAGGGCCGCTCGGACCTTCGCCAATTTCCCAAAAATTATAGTCGGTCGCGATGATGTGATCTTTGGCAATGCCAGATGCTTCCCATAATTGTCTCGAGGCATCGTCATCGGGGTAGACGGTGATATATAACCGGTCAACAGAAAATCCATAATAGTTGGAATCTGTGAGTAATTCAAACGCCCAAGGAATAATCTCTTCCCGGAAATAATCCCCGATGGAAAAGTTTCCTAACATCTCGAAAAACGTTTGATGGCGCGCGGTTTTCCCAACTTGATCAATGTCGTTGGTCCGAATGCATTTTTGGGCATTCACTAACCGGGGATGCGGGGGGACTTCACGCCCATCAAAATATTTCTTAAGCGGTGCAACGCCCGCGTTAATCCAGAGTAAACTTGGATCATTAATGGGCACTAATGACGCACTCGGCTCAATCTGATGATCTTTATCTTTAAAAAATTCTAACCAAATTTCTTTAATACGTGGTGTATTCATACAAACCCTTCTTTAAAAAAAAATCGCCCTAAAAAAAGCTTAGGACGTCTCATACGCGGTACCACCTAGTTTCTGTCAGCTTACGCTTCCAGCACTCAAGACACCCGTAACATGGGCGCAAACGAATCACGTCATTAAAGGAGCAAATCACGTGGGACGTGGATTGACTTTCACCGGTGTCAAACTCTCTGGCACACAGCCCATCACTGATTCATATCTTTATGCGATTACCTGTATTATACCAAGCTTAGGCGCTTTTTCAACGATTGACGAAGACATCATTGTATTGTCTCGCCGTGCGAATAAAGGTCGTACATTTGGATAAATCTTTGAGCGTTGGAGCACCGACGTACGTACACGTTGAGCGAATGCCCCCTAAAATATCTTTCATCGTCGCGTGGACATCTCCGCGGTAATCCACTTCAACCGTACGACCTTCACTGGATCTGTATTCTGCNACTTCTCCGAAGTGTTTTTCCATGGCCGTATCGGATGACATTCCGTAAAATTCAACCGTTTTTTTCTCGGTGGTGCTCCAAGCGTTTGCNCCTGCGTCCCACCGTCCATCAAAGACATGCGAAGACTTCACAGTCCCGCCGCCTTGATCGTGCCCAGCAAACATGCCACCAAGCATCACAAAATCAGCACCCGCGCCAAAGGCTTTGGCCACATCACCCGGGCACGTACATCCCCCATCAGAGATGATGTGAGCCCCGAGTCCATGGGCCGCATCGGCGCATTCGATGATCGCACTAAGTTGCGGATAGCCGACACCTGTTTGCAGGCGCGTCGTACACACACTGCCTGGGCCAATGCCCACTTTGACGATGTCCGCACCGCGTAATATGAGTTCTTGCGTCATGTCTGCAGTAACGACATTGCCGGCAATAATCGTATGCGAGGGATAGCGCGTTCGAACACGCGCCACAAAATCTCCGAAATGTTCAGAATACCCATTCGCCACATCAATGCAGATGGTTTGAAAGGTAGGGTTGGCGGTTAAAATTTCTTCGATATTCGCAAAATCTCGGTCATGCGTCCCAGTTGAAATCGCCATATGACGGGCGTCTATTTTTCCCTCATAGGCCGCAATGTCAGCGGCCTTGTAACTTTTTACAAGGCAAGTAAATACGCTGTGTTCACTGAGGGCTTCGGCCATTTCAAGTGTTCCCACACCGTCCATATTGGCCGCCATAATGGGAATGCCTTCGTAGGTTTTTTTGGAATGTTTAAAGTGATAGGTCCGTGTTAAATGGACATCTCTGCGGGATTTTAACGTCGACCGCTTCGGTCGAAATAAAACATCGGCGAAATCTAATTTCAAGTCAGCTTCTATGCGCATACTGTTCCCTCACTTTTATAAAAAGTCATACGGACTTAGCGTTTTTGCATCTTCGTTAATTTTGGCCGCTAACAAGGTGTTCCGGGCGGCGTGGTTAATCGTCGCAGCCTGTGCGAACAGCGATAAATCACCGGTGATGACACAGGCATTTATCGCTCGCGTTAACGCCGTGTAAATGAGTGGCTTTGTCAGCATATGGCGAAAGCTTTTAAAAATGGGTAAGATGACGACGGGATACCCACTCCCTTGTGACTTGTGTACACTCATCGCATAGGCTAACCGTAATTCATCCAGCTTTGATGGTTCGTAGCTCACGCGTTTATCATCAAATGCAACCGTTAAATGATCACTGGCAATCGATTGAATGATTCCTTGGTCGCCGTTCATCACATCGTGATCATAATCATTGACCAACTGATGCACTTTATCGCCGACTTTAAATCGTTTATTCGCAAGTGTCTTGACCGGATGATCGTTAAAGGTGTTTTGAATGTAGGCATTCACCGTATCAATACCGATTTTACCGGCGTACACCGGAATGATGACTGACACGTCATAAATCGAATAACCATCATCCAAATAATATTGTATCATGCGCGTTAAGCGATCAAAAAAGGTCGTTTCTTGCAGGGGTTTTAAGACGAGATCAGACGGCTCTTTAAAGGCGGTTAAATCAACGTCTTCTTGGCGAATCATTTGTGCCAGTTGGATAATTTTTGAACCCGCTGCTTGGCGGTGAATCATCGTCAGTTTGGTCCGTGGCAATTCAGTCGCTAAAAGATCTTTGAACACTTGACCGGGTGATACACTCGGCAACTGAGCATCGTCTCCCACAATGATTAACCGCACGTCTTTAAGTGCTTTTAAGTAAGGTAAAAAAGAGAACAGTATCGACCATCGATATTTCATCGATGATGATGACTTTCTGGCTGACCGGTTCCGGCGGTGTAAACATGTCTTGGCGAATTTTTAAGAACCGGTGAAAAGTGGCCGCACTAAATCCCGTGGCTTCTTCCACGCGTTTGGCGGCTTTACCAGTTGGCGCAATCAAGGCAATATCGGTTTTTTCATACGTCTGACTCAATACGTCGATGAGTCCTTTGATAATCGTTGTCTTGCCAGTTCCTGGACCCCCTGAAATCATGTACACTTGGTGACCAACGGCGCCTTTTATTGCCCCAATTTGCTCATGGGTTAAAGCTATATTTTGGGTGCTTTGATAGGCGTCAATGGCTGCATCCACGGTGGCTTCATCGATCTCTAACTCGCGACTTAAGTCTTTGAGCTTTTTAGCAACGTAGGTTTCTGCNTCTAAANATAAAGGCCGCGTTAATAACGACGCATCTTCAATCAGTTGCCCCTCTTGAATGACGGTGTGTAAATGATTATCAAGCGTGTCTTTTTCATAAAATAACTCATCTTGACGGAGTCGCTCCGCAATCTTCTCAAGTAACGTATCTGGCGTAATATGTGTATGCCCACGGCGAAAAGTTAGCTGTTCAAAGACGTGCATAAACAAGGCGACGATACGGCGAGAATCTTCTTTATCAACGCCCATTTTTTGGGCCATTAAGTCGGCTCTCTCAAAGCCCACCCCCCGCACATCTTGAATCAATCGGTAAGGGTTTTTCAACACTTGTTCATACGCGTCAGTGCCATAAACTTGAATCAACGATTTGACCATTTTAACGGTCAGGCCCACTTTAAATAGTTGCACACGAATGTGTTCGAATTGGACGTGTGTTGCCAACATCTCAGGCAACGTGTCTTTCACCTTTTGCGGAATCTTTAGCGGAGTGAGTACACTGGAATCTTCGCGAATCAAGCGAAGCGCTTGGTCGCCTAACGCTTCCATGATTACCCGTGCCGTCACTTCGCCCACCCCTTTAAATAAATCACTGGCCAAATAATCAATCAATCCTTCAATTGTGACGGGACGATCTTTGATGTAGGTTTTGAATTGAAACTGGGGACCGAATTTAGGATGTGACTCAATCGTTCCTGTCAGCTGAACGTGTTCACCTTTTTGGGGGCCAATCATCGACCCAGTCGCCGTGATGACCGAGGTATCCATTGAAAAAAGAGACGGATTTATCGCTTCAGCAGTCTCAATTTTTAAGACGCTAAACCCGGTCTCTTCGTTATGAAAGGTGACATTTTTAATGACGCCATCAAGCGTCTTTTTCTCAGCATTTTCCACGCGTGTATTATAGCATGAACACGAAAAAAAAGAACCGCCGGCGGCGGTTCTAAAGCATTTTTTCAATCGCGTCTGGATCTTTTTCGATGGCGGCGGATAAATTTTCACACCCATCTTCGGTNACAAGGACGTCATCTTCAATGCGAACACCAACTCCATTGCCGTAAAGTCCTGGTTCAATGGTTAAAATCATACCCGGTTTAAAGGGTTCGGTGTAGACGCCTACGTCATGCACATCGAGGCCTAAAAAATGGCCGACTGAGTGATAGTAAACATCTGATAATTCGTCTTTCGATTTAATCATGCCTAACGCGATCGCTTTGTCAGCCAGTAAATCTCTGGCAAGTGCGTTTAAATCTTTCCACGTGAGACCCGGTTTGACCGCCTTAATGAGAGCTTTTTCTACGTCAAGGACCGCCATGTAGACGTCTTTGGCAAAGCCTTCATATGTTCCATTAAGTGGATACACTCGGGAAATATCGGCGCCATACCGGCCAGATTTTGCGCCGAGATCAAATAAAATCATATCGCCGTCTAAGGGGCCATTGTTTGCTGTGTAGTGAAGCACTGTGGCATTTTCACCGGCGGCAGCAATGATATCAAAAGCCTTCCCAGAACTTCCATTCAAGGTAATTTCATGCATAAAGTCCGCGACTAATTCGTGTTCGTTTGACCGGGTCTTAATGCTTTTTAAAATACGTTTGAGCCCTTTATGGGTTATCGCAATGGCTTCTTTAAGCGCCGCAATTTCTTCTGGGCTTTTAATCATCCGTAGTTTCGATAAAATGGCGTTGGCGTTGGCAATTTTCAACTCGGGATAATTCTCAACGATATGGCCAAACACGGAAAGTGGCCGGGGTTTAGTATGTAGTCGCTCGTGATATAAATCGAGCCAGACTTCAGTGGGTGGATTGCCGTACGGGGAGCGAGCAAAATTCATTAACTGATTAAACTGTCCATCAAACGCGGTCAGTGAATGCACTTCGTCTGGAGCGAAGCCACCAANTTCCATGGCGTCTTCTTTGGAGAATTTGGGACCATCCCACTTTAAAGAAAGGGGCGTATCAGGGTCTAAAAATAACATCGTTTTTAACGTGGACGCGGTTTTTAACATAAGCAAGCGAGCTTTAGGCGCGTTAATGCCGGTCAAATAGTAAAAGTTGTGGTCGACATAAAACGCATGATAGACATCGACTGAACGATGTGGTGCTTGCGAGGCATCCAGTAAGAGTAACGCGCCTTCAGGCAGGGCCTCAAAGATCCGTTTACGAGCAGCAATTGCGTGGTTTTTCATACGATATCTCCTATGTATTAATTAAAATCATCAAGTTGTTATANAGGGTNAAAAAGACAAGTAGTAAGACACCCGCAAGGGGAAATAAAGCGTAATGTTTTTTCGTGCTGTGAAACATCAAAATGCCGATTGGCAANCCAATCGGAGGAAATAAAAAGCTGATGAAGCCTAGAAATAATAGACCTAAATAGGTCACAAATATTTGCACAATACGCACGGGCCATGGATAGTGTTTGGCGTTTATTTCAGGTGGTTTGAACCACCGCTTATAAAGTCGCGGTTTATCCAATGAGCGCCCCCTTTAATAGGATTAACCGTATTGTATCATACCCCCTAAGCTTTTAAGGGATAAAAAAAAGCCCCCATGCGTTAGCATGAAGGCTCGGTTTAAAGATTTCCGAAATATGCGAGTGTGCGGACCATTTGCGAGACATAACTCATCTCGTTGTCATACCAGGAAAGAACTTTGTAGAGTTTTTTTCCATCGACTTCAACAACACTGGTCATTTGACTGTCAAACCATGAGCCATAGCCAATGCCAATCGTATCGGATGATACAAGTGGAACATCGGTGTAGCCAAGNGTTTCACTGGCTGCATTTTTCATCGCTGCGTTGATGCTTTCGACGCTTGCGTCCTTTTCCAGTTCGACGACGAGATCAACAATTGACCCAGTGACGGTTGGAACGCGCAACGCGATGCCGTCCAGTTTTCCGTTGAGTTGAGGCAATACTTTACCAACGGCCACAGCAGCGCCGGTTGACGTAGGGACAATGTTCATTGATGCAGTCCGGCCACGACGGGCATGAATGCCTTTAGGATGGGGACCATCAAGTGTGGCTTGATCATTGGTAAACGAGTGAACAGTCGTCATGTAGCCTTTGACCAATCCAAATGAATCGTCCAAGACTTTCGCGACGGGGGCTAAGCAGTTTGTGGTGCATGACGCCCCGGAAATAATCGTATCTGAAGCGTCTAATACATCGTGGTTAACGTTGTATACCACGGTTTTTAAATCGCCTTTTGCAGGGGCACTAATTAACACTTTTTTAGCCCCAGCTTTAATGTGTTTGCCCGCTTTTTCTTTATCTGTGAAAAAGCCAGTGCTTTCGACGACGACATCGACCGCTAAGTCTTTCCATGGAAGATCTTCGGGATCTCTTTGTGCAAAGATTGGAATTCTTTTTCCTTGCACGGTAATTGCACCGTCTTCAAAACTAATTTCTCCGTGTAAGAAACGTCCTTGGGCAGTGTCATATTCAAGTAAGTATGCCAAACTTTCGGCGTCTGTTAAATCGTTGATGGCGACAATCTCAAATTGTCCGTCCTCAAACATTCTACGAAACGCTAACCGGCCGATCCGACCGAATCCGTTAATTGCGACTTTTAATGCCATTATGTGCCTCCTAATTGTTTTGTAATCACAAAGTGTATTATACCATTTACCACCATTACTTCAAGGACTAGAGACTGAAATCCATGCATAAAAAAACTCATCCTATTGGGATGAGTCTTTCGTCGTCGATTGTTCTTCGAAGTATTGTTGTAAAGCGGTATGATAGTCGCCTTCTTCACCGCGTTGTGTATTCGTGTACATGATAATTTCTCTAAGTCTTTTCGGAATGAATGTGCGAATTTCATCTTCGTTGTACCCGACTTGCATCTTATTGTTTTCAATAATGATGGGCCGTCTTAAGACGCTTGGGTTATCAATGATGAATTCAACGAGATCATTCATCGACATATCCTCGATATCAAGGTTCATGTCTTGGAAGATTTTTGAGCGTGTCGAGATGATGTCTTCGAACCCGTTTTCCGTGTTTTTGAGCATCATTAAGATGTCATCACGGGATAGTTGAATGTTGAATATATTTTTTTCTTTGTAGTCAATGTGATGCTCTTCAAACCATTTCTTTGCTTTGCGGCACGAGGAACAACTCGGTGTTGTGTAGATATGAATCATGTGTTACCCTCCTTCAATAATTGATGGCTGATACGCTATGAATCTTTGGTTCGTGCTTTCTAAATATAACACAGTTTAGAAAAATTATAAATAAGCAACCCGTCAATTGCAAGGTGAAAGGGTTTCCATTCGAACCTGTTAAGGGCTCCGTGCTATAATAGCGCTAATCCAACGAATAAGGAGTTTATTAATGAAATGGAATTTAGACTATTTATACGAAACGGTTGACGCGTGGAACCACGCCTATGACACATTGCAAAAGAAAGTCGATAAAATTCCGAGCTACCAAGGGAAATTATCCGATTTTGACACCTTCAAAGCATACTACACTGAGCAACGTGAGTTATCGGTGGAATTACACAAGCTGTATCAATACGCTGCTCTGAAAAGTGACCTAAATAAAAAGGACGTTGAAAATGCCGCACGCGTCCAGAAAATGGGGGCCTTTGTCGCCAAGCTTTCACAAGTCAGTGCATTTGAACAACCGGAAGTTTTAGCGCTTGGTGAAGACACGGTTTTTACGTTTATTGACCGGGACTCAGAGTTGGAAGAGTACCGCTTTCCCATGCAGCAACTGTTCCACGGAAAAGATCATGTATTATCGCCATCAGAAGAGAGCTTGATGGCCAATTTCTCCGAGCTTAATAACACGGGTAGTTCGCTATACTCCAGTTTAACGATTGCTGACCGAGACCCTGTTGAAGTGACGCTAAAAAGTGGTGAAACCATCAGTGTCACGTCGGGGAATTACCGTGTGCATTTGACTGATCTAGCAGACGCGGATGACCGCGAAGCCGTATTTAAAGCGTTTTTTGATTACTATGAATCACGTAAAAATGCCTATGCAAGCATTTATAAAAGTGTCTTAGATGCCGATGTGGCTTCCATGAAATCGCGCAATTACAAAACGAGCCTTGACATGTACTTGCATGGTAAAAACATAGACCCGAGCGTCTTTCACAACATTGTAGAAGTAGCCAAAGACAACACCGATTTATTAAAACGCTACTACGCCATTCGAGCGCGCGTCTTAGGGTTAAAAACTCACCGTACGTTTGACCGTTTTAGACCGCTCGCTGAATCCACCACCAAATACTCCTACGAAGAAGCCAAAGACGTTTTCTTTAAAGCAGTGGATCACTTGAGTGATGACTTTAAAGACAAAGCGAAAGATGCCTTGAAAGATGGATTTGTCGATGTGTACGAACAGCCAGGCAAACGGTCTGGCGCTTATTCCTGGAGTTCCATTAACCGGCATCCATACATCTTATTAAACTACGATGAAACATTGGATAGCGTATTTACCCTGGCGCATGAAGCTGGGCATTCCATGCACTCGCTCTACGCCGCAGAAACCCAACCTCCCGCCATTCAAAACTACACGATTTTTGTGGCCGAGATTGCGTCAACGTTTAACGAGCATTTGTTACTTGACTATTTCATTCAAAATAACCCGGGCAGTATCGATGATAAAATTGCCCTCTTGCAACAATCCATCGATGACATCATGGGCACTTTCTACCGCCAAGTTTTATTCGCCGCGTATGAATTTGAAGCCCATAAAATGGCAGAAAACGGAGAAGCCATTACGCATGAATCGTTGTCCCAAATCATGCTTGACTTGTACTCACACTTCTACGACATCGATTTAAACGAAGAACCTGGGTCCAAATATGAGTGGGCCTACATCCCACATCTCCACCATACCCCTTATTACGTCTATCAATACGCCACGAGCTTTGCAGCCAGTTTAAAACTGTACGAGATGGTCAAACAAGATCCATCTAAGATTGCCCTGCACAAAAAGCTTTTACAATCAGGAGGCAGTGCATGGCCAATCACCCAAACGAAAGATAGTGGCATCGATTTAACAACCAAAGAACCCTTCTTAGCCGTCGTCTCTCGCTTAAAAACATTGCTGGACGAATTAGACCTTGCACTTGATGAAAAAAATCAATAAACTATACATAGCACACGTTGCGGATGAGTAAACTTCGTAGATTGGTAAAAAAAGCGAGTTTAGGACGGTGAAACCTAAACCCATCTCGATGCTTGAATGGACCGTGCTTAAGACGTGTACCGATTCGCGCTTGTTACCGCGCTTAGAGTAAAAACCAAGGTGGTACCGCGTCATTGACGCCCTTTCGCTTTATTTGCGATGGGCGTTTTTTATTTTAAGGAGACTTGTATGAAAACCATTGTGTCAGGCATTCAACCGACTGGGGCGATTAACATTGGAACGTATTTAGGCAGCATCAAAAATTTTGTGGCCCTGCAACAGGCCCATCCAGATCACCACTTCTTTTTGTTCATTGCCGATACACATGCTTTAACTGTACCGCAAGACCCCGTCAAGTTACGCCAAGCAATTAAAGAGTTAGCGGCGATGTATGTGGCATGTGGCATTAACCTAAAGCAAACGTCACTCTTTGTTCAATCGGCGGTGAGTGCACATCAAGAAATGGATGTTTTATTACAGTCATTTGCCTATATGGGTGAACTCGAACGAATGACTCAATATAAAGATAAAGCGCTTAAACAAACTTCGGGGATTCGCGCGAGTTTATTCACGTATCCGGTATTAATGGCCGGTGATATTTTGCTGTATGATGCAGAATTCGTGCCCGTTGGCGATGATCAAAAACAACATCTTGAGCTAACACGGACCATCGCAGAACGGGTCAATCATCAGTTCCCTGACTTTTTCAATGTCCCCAAACCGCTAATCCCAGAATTAACCGCACGCATTATGTCTTTGCAAAACCCCGATCAAAAAATGTCAAAATCAGATCCCAACGTCAAAAGTAAAATTCTCTTGACTGACGACGCCGCAATCATTAAAAAACGCATTCGCTCAGCTGTCACGGATAGTGAAGGCACGATTCGCTACGATGCAAACTCAAAAAAAGGACTGAGTAATTTAATACGCATTTATGCGGCTTTAGAAAATCGCACGATTTCTGACATTGTTAAACGCTACGAGACCTCAGACTATCAAACCTTTAAAGCAGACTTGGGAGACTTGGTCGCTTCGCACTTAGAACCGATCCAAGCGCGTTATCACAGTTTACTCAAATCACAAGAACTCATCGACATCTTAAACGACGGCCAAGCAAGCGCCGAGGCATTGGCCATAAAAAAAGTCCAACGTTTCAAAAAGAAACTTGGACTGGGATTAAATCGTTAAGCGTCAGCGTTGATTTCACTGATCGCATTGGTGATGGCTTCTAACACTTTGGCGGCATCATCGCCTTCCACTTCCACGCGGACCAGTGACCCTTTCGGAACCCCCAGTGAAAGAAGGCCCATAATTGACTTGAGATCGATGGTCGTATCATCGTGCGTCAAGCGAATGGGATTGTTGAATTCATTGGCTTTAGCCACAAGTAATGTGGCTGGACGAGCGTGCAAGCCTTGCTCGTGGGTAATCACAAAATCTTTATGCATCGAGGTCACTCCTTTGGTGTAAAGGTTTTCCAAAAGCTTCTCTCAGTTTCGATTAACTCTTGTTATAATATAAGTATGAAACGCTTGAATGGCTTATTTATGGGTATTTTAGCACGATTTTACAAAAAATAAAACCTTTTCAAATCAGGAGGAAATGCATGCAAATTATCGTCGCAGATTCCAAGCAGGAAATTCTTGATCATTTTTCCATCCGGGGCCGGGTGTTCATCAATGAACAAAACGTGCCTTGGGAAGAAGAATACGACCACAACGACTACACCGCTACGTTGTTTAACGCATATGACGACGAGAAAGTGGTGGGAGCAGCGCGACTGTATGCCGGCAAGATTGGCCGCATAGCAGTACTGAGTGATTACCGTGGGCAAGGCATTGGCAGTAGCCTCGTAGAGCGCTGTGAAAAAGCCGCTGTTGAACAAGGGTTTACGAAAGTCAAACTGGCTGCCCAACTGGAAAGCATTCCTTTTTATGAGAAACTGGGATATGCATTTTACGGCGACATCTTCTTAGATGCCGGAATCCCGCACCGAAATATGAAGAAACTATTGGAGACGCCAGATGCATGATTGCGTAGAAGCCATTATCGAAATTCCCATGGGGACCAAAAACAAATACGAAATTGATAAAGTCAAAGACCGCATTAAACTCGATCGCGTCTTATATTCAGAAATGACCTATCCAGCTGAGTACGGCTACATCGAACAAACACTCGCCGAAGACAATGACCCCCTCGATATCTTAGTGCTTGCCAGCACCAAGACGTTTCCGGGTTGTATCGTTGACGCACGGGTCATTGGCTACTTGGATATGGTCGATAACGATGAGAAAGACCAAAAAATTATTGCGGTGATGGATAAAGATCCGCGCTTTGAAGACATTCATTCGCTGGACGATGTCAACCGTCACACGATGCGGGAAATTCGCCACTTCTTCCAAACATACAAAGACCTCCAGCAAAACAAAAAAGTCGAAGTATATGACTTTCATTCTAAAGAAGACGCGTTAGAATTAATTGAGGAATCACTCAATCGATATAAAAGGAGCTGACACAATTTGGCAACATCCATTCAAATTACGTACAATGGCCAAAATGAAGGCACTCTGAAAGCGACCGAAAACGTCGCAGTCGGAGAAACAGGCTTTAAACCATACGAAATGGTTCTGGGAGGATTGGGCGCGTGCCTCAATTACACGTTCCAAGATGTGTTAGACAAAATGCGGACCGAAGTCGGCGGCGTTGAGTATGACATCACAGGAATCAAGCGCGACGAAGTTCCTACCCTATTAAAAGAAGTCATCGTCAATATCACCGTCACCGGCGTCGAGGCAAGTAAACAGAAAAAAGTCGAAAAAGCCTGGCAAAAAGCGACGGAATATTGCAGCATGTATGAAACCTTATCACGCATTGCAGAAATGAAACCAACACTCACATTTAAATAACTAAAGGCCTTTATGGGTCTTTTTTTATGCGAAATAAGCCATCTCAATTGCACCCATATAGGCATTAATAAAAACGGTTCAATACATATACGCAAATACAAAAACGGTCCTTTATAGCGTAAAAAAAAGGGTTGATACAATTGTATCAACCCTATGATTTTCAATATGGAGCAGGTGAGGGGAATCGAACCCCCGCTATCAGCTTGGAAGGCTGATGTTCTACCGTTAAACTACACCTGCAAGGCGTTAAGCTTGATTATTCTATCATGAAAAATTGATTTAATCAAGCCAGTTTTAATCCATAGAAATCCGTTCTATAATGCGCATTTTCGCACTTTTAGCGCGGGGATTTAGGGCACATTCTTCGTCAGTTGGGAGGATGGGTTTACGGGTCACGACTTGAAAGGGTGCTTGCGACTGTGGCATTGTGGGTAATCCTTCAGGATGAGTGACCGTTGAGGCGTTTTTAAAGGTATGTTTAACGATGCGATCTTCCAGCGAATGAAAACTAATAACTACGCAGCGGCCGCCGACATCTAGGGCGTCTAGGGCACTTTTTAAGGCATCCTTTAAGACGTCAAGTTCACGGTTCACCGCAATGCGTAACGCTTGAAAGGTTTGTTTGGCAGGATGTCCTTTTTGCGATAAGCGTTTTGCGGGCAGGGCTGATTTAATAATTCCCACAAGCTGTTCAGTCCGCGTGATTGGTTCACAGTCACGCGCTTTTACGATCGCTTTGACGATTTGCCGGGCCATAGATTCTTCACCGTAGGAAAATAATATATGGAGTAAATCGCGGGGTTCGTACGTATTAATAATGGTTTCAGCTGTCAGTGTTTGACTTTGGTTCATGCGCATGTCTAAAGGACCTTCTAAGCGGTAAGAAAAGCCCCGGTCGGCCTCATCAAAATGAAACGATGATACCCCTAAGTCAAACAGTATCCCGTGGACTTTGGATATATCCAGTCGCTCTAGATGCGTCTTTAATTCTGCAAAGTTGGCATGCACAAGCTCGACGTTTTTCGCGGGATCATCGAGCACTTTTTTTGCGCGTGCGATGGCATCTAAGTCTTGGTCAAAGCCAATTAGTACCCCATCATCAAGACGGTCTAAAATGGCGCGTGCATGGCCCGCGCCGCCGAGTGTCATATCGACATACGTGTGATTGGGTTGAATATTCAGCGCTTCAATCGCTGCGTCAAATAAAACAGGAACGTGCATATATCCTCTAGATAAAGAAAAAACGCTTCACTCGCGTTTTTCTTTGTGAGTTACTCGGTAGGCGCATCCGGAAGACTTTCTTCCTTCGGTGCTTTCACGAGTTTTCCATTGTAATACCCGCATGATGGGCAGACACGGTGGGAGAGTTTCATGTCTCCACAATTTTCACAGACGGCCATACCTGGCGCGGTCAGCTTAAAATGCGTCCGGCGTTTTCTTTTGCGAGTTTTGGAAGTTCTCCGTTGCGGAACAACTGCCATAAACGCCTCCTTATTTGTATTTTTTTAAGTCTTGCAAGCCGGGATGGCCTTGCGAGTTGGACGGTTCATCAAAGCGTAAATCTTTCGCATCAGGGTGCACCACTTTGAGGGGTTTTTCCAAGTAAATATTAGACCATACAATTGGATATAAGTCAACTGTGTTTTGCTCAATTAAGCGCGTATCTTCCCCCACAAAATGACTGAATACTTCTTGCACATCGACCGTGAGTGGCACTTCCACGGGTTTTAATGTTTTACTGCAGGCCATCGTCAATGTCACATTGATTGATAGGTCAAACACAAAGTCTGGATCATCGTAACTAAAGCGTCCTTCAATTTTGGCGGGGCTTATCGCAAGGATGTCATCTTTGCCAGATAGCACGTCGCTGTAATCAACAGTGTCAGTAAATTCTAACCCATCATGTTCTCGTTTTAGTAGTTGCTCGGTAGACCATTTCATCGCGATTACCCTCCTGTAGTGTGGTCGTTTTAAACCTGCTTTAATCATAGTATAATGCATGGGAGGTGTAAAGATGAAAGCACTTGGCTTAATTGCAGAATACAACCCCATGCATTTTGGGCATACCTACCATATCAGGGAAAGCCAAGCACTCAAAAAGCCTGATGTGACAATTGTGGTGATGAGTGGTTCCGTTGTTCAGCGTGGAGATTTTGCCATGCATGACAAATGGGTGAGAACTCATACGGCCTTACATAACGGGGTGGATTTAGTCATTGAATTGCCCAGTTTTTACGTGTTACAAAGCGCCGATTATTTTGCCCAAGCGAGTGTGGATTTACTCGATCGGTTGCATGTTTCAGATCTTGTTTTTGGCTCGGAAACGGGCGATTTGAACCCGCTTAAGTCATTGCTTGCACTGCATCAAACTTCTGCGTTTAAAGCGGCTGTTAAAGCGGCGAGTGCGGAGGGCCTTTCTTATCCAGATGCAATGGTGAAAGCAACGCAAAATGCAGACTTAAAACTCGGGTTAACCCCAAACAACATCTTAGGTCTCGGCTACTTAAAAGCGTTGAATGCCCTAGACTCACAGATTAACGCAGATACCATCAAACGTACCAAACGGACGTATTACGCTCCGCTTAAAAAATTCCAAAAAATTCAAAGTGCAACGGCCATTCGAACCGCAATTAACAGTGGCCAGTCCGCTGCATCCTATGTTCCGGATCCACTTTCTGGGGTGATTGATACAGCACCTACTGTTCAGTTGGCAGACTTTTACCGGGAGTTTTCATACCGCTTGAAAATGGTCGATAATGCTGCGTTTAAACAGCAATTCGGCTTTGCGGAAGGATTAGAAAACCGCTTTTTAAAAGCCCACCATCATGCGACGTACTTTGATTTTTTAGAAGCCGTTAAAACGCCGCGTTATACCTACGCACACATCAACCGAGCCATGATGCATTTTTTACTGCATACCCCGGCCGCTTTCGATGCGTTTGACGCACCACCGTACATCCGTATATTGGGCATGACAAAGACGGGTCAAGCGTACTTGAACCATGTGAAAAAGGATCTCCATTTGCCCGTTTACACATCCGCCAAACACGGCCAACACCCCCTCTTAGATTTTGAGATAAAAATTAGTCAATTAATCGCGACCAAGACGAATCAAGACTTCGCTCAAAAAGAACTCAATCCCCCAATTCGCGTTTGAAACATCTTGATAAATTCTCTATACTGTAAATGAAAGTGTGGTGACCCTATGGGCGCAAAAACAGATATAAAAGAAGCCATTGAATTAATCGTTGATCCATCCAATGATCAAACGTTAAAAGACAACAACGCCATTCAGTTCATTGATATCGACGATGATCAAAAAGTGATCTTGATTCTCGGCATTCATAAAGTCGATGAAGATACGAAGAAAAAACTCAACCGGGCGCTGGCGAAAGTCATTAAACTTGACCTCGGATATCAAGGGTTGAAAATTACCTTTGAGGCCTTAAAAAAACAAGGCAGTGTGGTCGATGAAAAGCGAGAAATCACTTACATTGGGGTGGCTTCTGGAAAAGGCGGTGTGGGCAAATCAACCGTCGCTGCGAATCTTGCGGTCGCATTTTCTCGGATCGGTAAAAAAACGGCGATTATTGACGCAGATATTTACGGCTCATCAATTCCCAATTTACTCGATCTCCCTGTTGAACTTCCCAAAGCGGATGAGGAACAAAAAATCATTCCCTTCAAAGCGTTTGACTTAGAAGTTATCGCCACCGAGTTTTTCTTAAAAGAAGATCAACCGTTAATGTGGCGGGGCCCGATGCTCGGAAAAATGCTCAACCACTTCTTTTACGATGTGAAATGGGATGACGCAACTGAATACATCATAGTCGACTTACCCCCAGGGACAGGCGATGTTGCGATGGACATTCAAAAAATCATTCCAAAGTGTGAAATGGTCATCGTCACAACACCTCATCCAAGTGCTTCCAATGTGGCCGTTAAAGCAGGCTTTGCAGCAAAACAACTTGAACACGAACTCCTCGGCGTTATTGAGAATATGACAGCCTTCACAGTGAACGGAGACACCTATCCGATTTTTGGGACGGGTGGCGGCGAGACGGTTGCTCGGAAACTTGGCGTCGATGTGCTCGCTGAAATTCCCATTCAAGCCCCCACTGCCCATAAAGGCATTTATGAAATGCACGAAGAACTCGGTGTCATCTACTTAGGTCTTGCGAATAAAATCATTAAACGATTAACCTAAATAAAAGTGAGAAGGACCGTATCCTTCTCACTTTTTTATTTACGTTTTAAATAGAATAATACCCCACCTAGTATCACTGGTAAAGCGCTAAGTATGGCCCACACAGCCCAATTGCTTTGGGCCGGTTCGAGTGTAAGCTCAGCAATGAGTTCTGTACGCTCTAAATTTATCGGCTCATCAGATGTAAGTAATTGCCACATCTCACCATCATAAATCGCATAATCCGATGGGCGTTGAAGGTAGATAGTCATTAAGTCAACTTCAAGAGTTGAATCCGTGATATCCCATGAATAGACTTGGATGGTCTCACTGACAAACGATTCTTCTTGAAGCATTGTTTCAAGGGCTTCTAAGGAATCAGATTGCGAAACTGGTGAAAATACGATGGCTTCATTCGCAATAACTTCAATCGGAGATTCTAACGAACTGACCGTGAGGGTTTCAGGTAGGACCGTGTAACTTAACGAGGGAACGTTTATAATCTCCACAAGACTATCATCGTACACCCATTCGACATCTAATTGGTATTTCCCGGGGGTCGTTTCAAATGTCCAAGTCGCGTCAACAAAGTCTGGCATATTCAAAAGTTCTAACGAGAATTCGGGCGGTACAAATTGATTTTTTGAAAGGTCAACCATGCTAAGATCTATGACTCTTTTTTCGATATAAAACGGATAAGTAATGGGTAAGACCGTTCCATCATTCCATTCTGTTTGGCGTGGATCATTAAGGATGAATGAATAACGGTATTCACCGGGTACGGTTTGCGCAGACACAGAGATGCTCACCCCCTGAATCGATGGAAAAGAAGGTATCTGCGGAGTGCCGTCAAACGTTAATCTTTCTGAGAGAGGGGTGGGAATTGGAATGGATGTTTTTTGAAATATTTCCCATTCCAACGACGCTGGTGGATTCATGATCGTAATTCGTGTAGTGTCATACACAAAACGAGCGCGTGCGTTGTAAATACCAGACTGAGACGCCTGATGATTCTCATAGTTTATCTCAATAAATTCGGGCACGTTCAAAAGCTCAACCGTTTGGACGTCTCCGGTGAAAGATAATACTTCGTCATAATCCCATGACCAATTCGAGGCATCGATTTCTCTCTGTGTAATTTCGTACTCAATAAGAAATTCAGTAGAACCATCATCAAACGTTATATTATCACCGTCAGTGGTTGAATACCTCACGGTGTAGATTCCCACATCTGTACTTGAAATGGGGTCTCTTTTAATCGGTGCTGAAAAAGTAGGCGGCCCTAACACATCGCCTGTAAATGCAAAAGAGGTCACTTGAATCTCAGGTTTTTCTACGCGCATTGGGGTGATTTCCCAGATAATTTCGATAGGGTCCGTGCTCCCATTTGAAAATATTAAGTTGTCTGTATCTTGAAGTTCAATGGTGTACGTATGGATGCCAACCTGACTGGCAAGCTCTGAGGTGGCTTCACTTCCGGGATACACCGTGACACCTGGATAATTATCAGACCCATTAAAGGCAAACTGAGTGACCAAGACCGCTGGCACACTGACCACGAGAGGGGTGATTTCCCACGTAATTTCTACAGGATCTTTGGACCCATTCGAAAACTTACTATTTTCAGGATCAATAAGCGCTACGGTGTAGACGTAAACTCCCACTTGGCTTGCAGCCTGACCCGTACTCTCACTACCTGGGTAAACCTCTAAAGCTGGATAATTATCAGCACCTTGAAACGCATATTGGGTCACCAAAATAGCGGGAAGACTAACAACTATCTCATTGATTTCCCAAGGAATGTCAATGGGATCTGTGGTTCCATCGGGCCATGTTTGACTCCGTGGGTAATCAAGACTCACGGTGGCGGTATAA
>P_2C_Liq_1_UnCtyDRAFT_1000106_pt1 | contig 34376 bp, 27 predicted proteins | sample Pon2CUnioCityCA_2_FD_10234 | JGI IMG/M metagenome (IMG submission 10234) | reverse complement strand
AAGCCTACCGATTACAAAGGTTGGGCAAAGGGATTAAAGAAAGCGGGATATGCCACCAATCCTAAATACCCACAATTGCTGATCCGCATAATTGAACAAAATGATCTCACTCAATATGATCGTGCTCCTTTGCCAAATAAAAAGAAACAAGACAAAAGGAAGCTAGCTAAACAAGAAAATGATGCAAGTTCTTCAAGTAGTAGCAGGTCGAGCTCAAAACACAGGGTTTTAAAACATGAGAATAATATTCGCTACATCCAACTTCAAAAGGGTGATGTTGTGGATGAAATTGCGCGCGAATTTAACATGGGCGAATGGCAGTTGTACAAATACAATGATTTAGATAAAGATGAGCGCTTGAATTCCTCAGGGAAACTTTATTTGCAGCCTAAGCGCAATAGAGCTAAGCAAGATTACCATACAGTAAAAGCAGGCGAAACAATGTGGGAAATCTCACAAAAATATGGGGTGAAGCTAAAAAAGCTATACAAGAAAAATCGCATGAGTCGCAAAGAAGAAGCTAAAGCAGGTCAAAAACTTTACCTGAGGAAGAAAAAACCAAGAGACTAGCCTACCATCTCCAGCCCATCGTTAAGATTAGTCTATGGATATTTCGGTCAATTCTTGCGAGCGCATCAGATGTGAGGTAAACAGCATCAATTTCCGAAGCTTCGGTATAAAGGTAAGCAGCATCAAAATTAAAATTACCGGTTCTATAGCCCACCCCAATTGAATAAGTTTGTCTGCTACGGTCTGGATTAAATTGAAATTCGCTTACTTCGAAAGGGTTGTCTTCGTATCTAAAACCGGCTCTCAATAAAAAAGGATTTACCTTATACTCAAGACCAAATCTAACGTTATGGGTTCCACGCATCACGCTTCTTATGGTGCTATTGCTCTCTGAATAATCTGTTCTAAAGTCCCTTTTATCGTTGAACCGCATCATGCTATAGTCTACGTACTCGTAATCAAAGTTTATAGCAGTACGCTGCTTGTAGAGGTAAGCTAGGCTTCCTATAAAGCGCCAAGGTGAGCGTACTCTATACTCCCAAGTGTTGAAGGTTTCTTCCTCTTGATCATATACAGTACCTTCCGAAAACCTCGACTCAGAGTTAAAACTATATTCTTCTCTTATTCCCCAAAAGGTGGGTATGTGAATGGCGGCACCAACTCTAAGAGGTTCAGAAACCCTATAAATAGCACCCACTTTTGCAGAAAATCCGGTTCCATTTGCAATTAAGTTGGTTCTTTCTTCATAGGAAATCCCCACCGAATCAGTCGGTAAAGCAAGAATAGGGTACTGATAGTCTTCTGTAAAAGTCCTGTTTTCTTCAAACCTACTGCTTTGCAACGCCATAGTAGTCCCCAAGAATAAGCGATCCTGGTAATTTCCGCCAATGCTAAAGAGTACTTCATTTGCGCTACCTCTTCTTTCAAGCGTTTCTTGCTGCTGTATTCTTTCAGTATTGTTTACCTCTCTAAAATAAGAGTTGTTAGACGAGGGGTTGATCAGGTAATTCCAGTAAGCATGAGAGGCACCAAAAGGGTAGGCATAAGCTTCTACATCAGCCACATCTGCTTGATCATTGTTTAGTTGGTTTACATAGTCGTCAATGATCGAAGAGCCGTTGGTAGAGCTTCCGCGAATAATTTGATCAGTATGAAAGCTGGCTAATCGATTGTAGGCGAAAGCAATCGAATAGTTTTTCCAGCCATTGGGGTCACCTTTATAAGCAGCTACATAACTTAAATTACCAATGTTGAAATTTAACTTGTTGTCATTAGCTCTTCCGTTTCGGTAAGAAGTTTCATTTTGGTCAAAATAAAATCCTGTGGTGAATGTAAACTCTGAACTTCGGTATATCCCAATACCAGCAGGATTAACAGAAAGACCTGAGGCATCTCCTCCTAGCGCTCCGAATGAGCCACCCATTGCGTTAAAGCGAGCGGTTCCAAGGTATTGGTAACGTGATTGCCTTAAAGCATCGGTGTAGTTTTGAGCCTGCAAAGCAGTACCCAATAGCATTACAACTGCGGTGTATATAATTTGCTTTTTCATATTATCGAGGTGATCTGCTTGAACGACTAGGTCTACTTCCGCCTGAGCTTCTGCTGCCTCCTGAAGGTCTATAAGTAGGCGTATTGTTGTAAGATGGTCTACTTCGGTTATAAGAAGGAGATGGACGACTTTGTCTAGATNGCCTACTTTGTGGTTGCACTCTTCTATTTCGCTGAGGTTGTGTTTGCTGACTAGGCTGATAGCGATTTGCAGGCGGTCTAGTGTATGCAGGCTCATTATTCCTCTGATTAGGAGAAGGGTTCACAGCAGGTCTGCTTTGTCTGGGCTCAGGTGTTGTTCTAGACGGTCGTGGCGTGCTGTAGCTCTCAGGGGTATTGTTGTTCCTGTACTTATTGGGCGTTGTTCTTGAAGGTCGCTGATTCGAAGGGCTCACGTTTCGGCTTTTATTTTCTGAAGCTGGTGGATTTGTAGTACCTCCAGTCCTAGACCCTCTGGTTCCAAACTGTTGGTTTTGGTTTTCTTTTGTTCTTAAAGGTGCTGTGTTTGAACCACGATTGGGTCTAGTTGTGGTTTCTCCACTTCTAGGGTAGGTGGTAGAGCCACTGTTTCCTCTGGGCACAGAGGTGTTTCTTCTTCCGTTATTTCTTTCTCCACCTCCAACAAAAAGACCACCATGATTGATACCATTCACAAAACCGTGGTTGTAACCTGCCCAATAATTGTTGATGCCAAAGCCTCCGCCCATGCCTCCAAATCGATTCCAAGGGCTCCAAGGGTTCCATGGAGAAAAACGGTTCCAGCTGTTCCATCCCCAAAAAGGGTCGTAAAATGAGTTACCAAAACCACCATTAAAGCCCCATCCATTATTGAAGCCCCAACCGTAGTTAAAGCCTACATTCCAGCCTGTCCAATTATTCCAACCTACATTAAAGCCACTTCTAGGTCCAAAAGGATCCCAAAAATTAAACGTGTTAACTAAATTAGGTCTGCCGAAAAATGGGTCTTGCGTAAACATGATTCGGTCCCGCACATAGGGGTCATATGTGTTAAAGCTTCTTACAGGAGAATTAAGGGTATTTAGAGTTCTTGCATAATTTTCATCATAATAGGCTTCACTTTCACCATTGTTCTGATTGTTGATGTTAATGGTCGTGTTTCCTTGCTCAGTAGTCTGTTGATTTTCCCTTTGCTCTGCCTCAGTATAACGATTGCTGTAATAATTCTGGCTTTTCCCTGAGTTTCCTCCCTCTTTTTGGTATCGATTTTGATAACTGCCGTCGTAGTTAATCTGATCAGTTTGATTAAAATCTTCCCTTGGGTCTTTTTGAACCTGTCTAACTGGGTCATTATTGGGATGATAGTAGACGTCATCGAAAGCATAAGGCTGCGCGGTAGAGCAAGCTGCTAAAAGGGTTGCAATAAGAATGAAGGTTGCGGGGTAGGTTAAACTTTTCATGACGTTCGTATTTTAATATCTATAGTAAAGACTGTATTATTCAATACCTTTGTATTTACAATCATTAACAACAAAATCTATACCATAAATGGGAAAGGGAATTACAAGTAGAGCAGAAGATTATTCAAAATGGTACAATGAACTAGTAGAACGAGCAGATCTAGCTGAGCATTCTGCCGTTAGAGGGTGCATGGTGATTAAACCTTATGGATATGCTATTTGGGAAAAAATGCAACAGCAGCTCGATAAAATGTTCAAAGAAACAGGGCACAGCAATGCTTATTTTCCTTTATTCGTTCCAAAAAGCTTGTTTGAAGCTGAAGAAAAAAATGCTGAGGGATTCGCAAAAGAGTGTGCGGTTGTAACACATTATCGCTTAAAGAATGATGAAGAAAAGCCTGGTAAGTTAAAAGTTGATGAGAAGGCGCGATTAGAGGAAGAACTCGTAGTTCGGCCTACCTCTGAGGCCATTATTTGGAATACCTACAAGGGCTGGATCCAATCTTACCGAGATTTACCTATTTTGGTAAACCAGTGGGCAAACGTAGTGAGATGGGAGATGCGTACCCGTTTATTTTTAAGAACAGCCGAATTTTTATGGCAAGAAGGACATACCGCTCACGCGACTGAATCAGAAGCCATAGATGAAACCAAAAAAATCTTGGATGTTTACGCCACTTTTGCTGAGGAATTTATGGGCATGCCAGTGGTGAAAGGGGTTAAGAGTGAAAACGAGCGTTTTGCAGGAGCTATTGAAACTTACTGTATCGAGGCACTCATGCAAGATGGTAAGGCTTTGCAAGCAGGTACTTCTCATTTCTTAGGTCAGAATTTTGCAAAGGCTTTTGATGTGAAATTTACCGCTCAAGATGGTAAACAGGATTACGTTTGGGCAAGTTCTTGGGGTGTTTCAACCCGTTTAATGGGTGCGTTGATTATGACTCACTCAGATGATCAAGGCTTGGTATTGCCACCTAAGTTAGCGCCTTTTCAAGTGGTAATGGTACCAATTTACAAGGGAGAAGAACAACGAAATACAGTAGTTGAACACCTAAGCGAAATCAAAAAAGAGCTAGAGTCGAAAGGAGTTTCAGTTAAATTAGATGATCGAGATACTCATAAGCCCGGCTGGAAGTTTGCTGAATATGAATTAAAGGGTGTTCCGCTTAGAATCGCTATGGGTATGCGTGATATTGAGAAAGGGACTGTTGAAGTAGCACGCCGAGATACGATGGAGAAAAAGTTTTACGATAAACATGACCTGCCCAATAAAGTAACACATTTGCTTGAAAACATTCAAGACAACCTTTATCGCAAGGCGGTTGATTTTAGGGAAGAAAAAACGGCTACGGCTAATACCTATGATGAATTTAAAACGCTGATCAAATCAGGTGGCTTTGTTCATGCTCATTGGGATGGAACAGCTGAAACAGAAGATAAAATAAAAGAAGAAACCAAAGCTACTATCCGTTGCATTCCATTAGACCAAAAAGCAGAGGAAGGTAAATGTATTTACTCTGGAGCACCTTCAAAAGGCAAGGTGATTTTTGCAAAGGCTTATTAAAACTAGATCCATGTCAGAAATATTCAAGCAGATTGTCGATACCGTAAAAACCAAGGCTTCACTGAAGCAGGAAATTTACCGAAATACCCTTACCACATTTGAAACCTTCAAGTCGGAGGCTAAAAAGCTAATTGAAGACCTAAGTCAAGAGAAAGAGCTTTTTGACCGGGATGTCTTGCTTGAATACAGTGAAAAAGGAGCTTTTGAATTTCAGTTGAAAATAGGGGGCGATGTGATCTTGTTTGTGATGCACACCAATGTTTTTGATTTTGACCCTTCAAACAGTTTAAAGCAGACGGCTTATGTTAAAGAAGAACCCAATCGCTCATTTTGCGGCAATATCAATATTTACAATTTTTTAGCTGATAGCTTTAAGTACAATCGCTATGATGACCTCGGTTATTTAATAGGTAGGATATTCGTGAATAAAGAGAATCACTTTTTTTTGGAGGGTAAAAGACAATTAAATTTCATTCACAACAATTTTGCTGAGGACAGCATTGAGCAAGCGGATATAAGAGAGGTGATCAGCCATGCTATACTTTACTCTATGGGTTTTGATCTTTATGCACCACCTTACCGTCATGTTCAGGAAATAAGCGTTGCGCAATGGCTGCAAGAAGCTACAGGAATGAGAATAAAGACAGCAAAACGACTTGGATTCAAGTTTGGTACAGAGCAAGATGAGCTAAGCTGAAAAAAATCAAAAAAAATCTTTTAGGATAAGAAAGTTTTGTATTAAATTTGCACTCCCAATTTTGGGAAAATATACGGTCCGTTCGTCTAGGGGTTAGGACGCCAGGTTTTCATCCTGGTAACAGGGGTTCGATTCCCCTACGGACTGCAAAATAAATTAACATTATATGGCTAATCATAAGTCAGCGTTAAAGCGCATCAGACAGAGCAGAAAAAGAAACTTACACAATCGCTATTATGCAAAAACAACGCGTAATGCAATTGCTGACATCAGAGAGTCAGAAGATAAGAAAGCTGCTGCTAAGAAATTACCTGAAGTGATTAGCATGATCGACAAATTGGCTAAGCGAAATATCATTCACAAGAAAAAAGCTGCCAATTTAAAATCAAAATTAACAAAGCACGTTACTGCGCTTTAGAATTGGTTAGAATTTAAAAGAAGACCCTCATCATTTGATGAGGGTTTTTTTATGCCTCAAGGTTTGGTTGTATGCTGATCGTTAGGGTATCTAAGTTCAAGCAGAGAAGATTGCCCTGTCCTTCTGTTTGTTCATTCACACAGCCATTGTCTATAAAAAGCTTTCTTTTTCCTTTTTTGATCCGTTTAAGTATTGTACCTAATTTTTTAGGAGAATGTCCAACCACCACCTTCTTTCCATCTAAGAATTTCTTTTTGGCTTTAAACTGCTTGATATGCATCATTGCTTCAACATTTTCAAATGGAAGTTCTTTCGAAAAATCAAAGCCTGCATGAACCAAATAGTACTCGTCTAAAACCAAATAGTGGTAGCTATGCTTAAGCAGCTTGCGGTACTTTTTAAAGAGCTTATCGTCTTTTACCAATCCCTCAGAATTAGACATTTTAGTAGTGCGTTTAAGTCGCTCTGCGCTTTTTTTCTGAGCATTAAGGATGAGCTGCTCATGGTTTCCTCTAATAAGGTAAACTGCATAGCCCTCTTGCTTTAGTTGCATGATCTGGTCGAGAACTTGACTTGAACCTGGCCCTCTATTAATGGCATCACCCAATATAAAAAGTTGATCATCTTTGCTCAATGCTAATTGATTTAAAAGTGCACTGAACGTTTTGTAACAACCATGAATGTCACTAATGGCAAGACGTCTGCCGCTTGGTTTAGGTATGAATTCGAATTGGACTTCGTTCATGGCTTTTCCACTTAAGGAGATACCACGAATTTATTTTGAATTTTTAATTTATCACCATTTAGTAATAAAAAGTATACACCAGTTTTCCACGATGATACATCAATGATCAGCTCTTGGCTTCCTTTATTAAATTGTTGCTCTCCCAATTCGTAGACTAATTGTCCGCTGCTGTTGAATATGCTAATAGTTGCACGTTCTGATTCTAAGCTTTGAAAACGAAAATGAATATTCTGCGAAGCAGGATTTGGAAATAAGCTTGATGCAAGCATATTGCCTGCCGCTAGCTGTTCAAGCTGACCTAAAGTCAGTTGATTAAAGGCAGCTTGAGCGGAGTCACTGTATTCTAGAAGTTGATTAAAATCTTTGGCAAAACTGATAGAGAAGGAGAGAGAAATGCTACTGTCAGCATTCAGGTCAAATGGGCCATAAGAGATTACATCAATTACATCATTGCCCTCCACTCGACTATTTCCTGCGCTATCTCTCATGCTGCTTAAGGCTTCAAACTTCAGCGAATCATTGAATATGGTGGAAAGATTCAAACCACCTTCTCCACTTGGAGTATTATCGATAGCATAATGTTTAACTGGGTATTCTTTCGCTAAAGCGCGTATGCCACAAAATAAATTGCTGTCGGTAGAAAAGCTTATTCCCATTTTTCGACTTGAATCATAGGTAATCTTATTTCGATTTCTATCAATTATATCCCAGTCAGCTAGTATTCCCGCATAGGCATCTTGTAAGTTAGCAGTTCCTTCGTTTTTAATTTGATAATGATGGATTATCGTACTAGATAGCGAGTCACTATCAAAAAGGTAGGTAGTTTGCTTAACGCTTAGCTTTCCACCTGCTTGCATGGGGTAGCTAAAGGTGGTGCTTACTTCAGCTTTACTTTGACTAGGATTTTCAATAGCGATTAGACTTTCCTTGGTAAAATCATCGTCAAAGTCTTCGATGAAAAGACGCGAAGTGTCAACCCAGAAATGATCGGCAACTTCTTGTGGGTTAAGACCTATGGCAAAGCTGCCTCCATAAAGTAAAGAACTACCTTCGAGGTATTGATAGCCGTTACCAAGGTTATTGATTCGCCCTGAGTACCCGAGAGAGCCATCGCTTGTAAGGGTCAGTTCTAATTGATTTTCCTTTAAAATGATGAAGTCAGGATTTAGGGTAGTACTAAAATGTTGTTTAAAGTTGCCTTGGTCAGTTTGTATTCTCATAAGAAAGTCGATGCGCTTTTGAGAGGAAAGTTGAGAAGGTACTTTGAACTGGAAAGGCGTATTGTAGTTGTTCACCGTATCGTTGGTATTTAGGCTACCGATGTTGTAGCTTGTTTTAATCGGGTTTAAATGATTTCCTGATACCTCCAGACTGATTGTAACTCCTGTAGCATTGGCAAGGTAATTTTTGAACCTTCCGCTAATATTTAGGGTGTCACCATTTATGAATACACCATCGTTTTTGTCGTTAATAAGAAGGTTTTCAAATACGATTCCAATCGGATCCTCGCTTAATGCTCTAAAGGCGTTAACCTTTCCACTTCCCAATTTGTCTTGATATTCAGCAGCATTGATGTTTTCAAGGTCATCAGCAGTATTTTTAAGCAAGATAGAGATTTGCTCAGCAGTATAATTTGGAAATCTAGACTTTACCAAGGAGGCTACTCCTGCAACAACTGGTGCTGCCATTGAGGTGCCACCATTATATTGGTAGCCTCCAATGGCGTTGCAAGTCCACATGTCCTCTCCCGGAGCATATAGATCGACATAATAGCCATAATTAGAACTCTCTTTCAAAGTATCGCCTGGCAGCAGCGAACCTACTGAAAGCACATTTTCATAGGCTGCAGGATAAAAAAGCGTGTCTGCTCCGTTATTGCCAATGGCTGCGATTACCAATGCACCTTTGTTTAAGGCACAGTAATTTACTATGTCTTGTGCAAACTGCGAATAAAAGAAGCTACCCCAAGAATTATTGATGATAAAAGCACCTTGATCGGCGGCATATACCATGCCTTCATAAACATTGCGTAACCTACCCGAATTCTCATCCTCTCCCTTAACTAAAAGCATTTTGGTATTGAAACCAACCCCACTTATTCCTGTAATATTATCAGTAGCGGCGCTAGCAATACCAGCTACATTGGTTCCATGGCCAAAAAAGCTAATGTCTATGTTGTTGTTTCTATTGGCAACATTCCAACCGTAGTAATTATCGATGTACCCATCTTGATCGTCGTCAATTCCATTAATTGGGTCATCATGGTTGTAGGCTATAGCATCAACAAGATCAGGATGATCAATGTCGAAGCCGGTATCCACAATTCCGACTACTACATTTGTATCTCCTTGTTCAATGCCCCACGCATTAAAGGCATCAATTGCCTGCAAGTACCACTGTTTGGTGTTTTCACTATCTGAAGGGGTATAAGCCATTTGTGCAGGGTAAAGCAATTCAGCATATTCAATAGCTTGACTTCTTTTTAGCTCAGAGGCCAATTGCTTTAAAATGTTTGCATCATCATGCTGAATCTCATAAAGCGTGCTGAGGTCAACTAAGTGGGCTGCTTTTTCTCTGCGATGGTTTGGAAATACCTTAGCTGTTTGTTGATTTTTTTGCTTGAGGATTTGTTTGATCTCAGGTAGTTCTATGGCATCTTTCGCGCATTTAGTTGCATGTTCTTTTTTTACTTTAAAAACAACTTTATACGGTTCATTTTCTGCTTGACTGAAGAGTGCAGCAGGCAAAAAGGCCATAGAAACAAGAAATACTATAAAAGCTTTCATTAATAAATGATTAATGGTTCTTGGTAAACCTTTTGATTTACTGTGATCTTTAACAAATAGACGCCTGAAATGATTTCACTGATGTCTAGCTGTTGGATCATTTTTCCTTTAATAGGTCTTTCAAACAATACCTGCTTACCATTCAGTTGAAATAAAGCAATCGCCTCAATTTCGTCAGAGCTTTGAATGTTAACTATCTCCCGACTTGGATTGGGGTATACCGATAAAAAAGTGTTGCGTGGGTTTAACTGAGGTAAATCAACACTTAAGATTTGCAAGGTATCTGAGAAGTTTTCACAAGTACTGCTGTCTCTAACCCTAAGGTGATAGTTTCCTTGTTGGTTTAGTATCAAACGATTTTGATTTGCTGAACTAATCGGAAGGCCATTTCTGAACCATTGGATCTGTCCTTGTGCGTTGGTAAAAAGGGTGTCTTGTACTTGGGTAATCGTTGGTTTTGGAGGCAAAGGAGCAGCTAATAAATTCAATGTGTCCGTGCGTTCACGACATCCATTGTTCCAAACAGCGGCATAATAAGAACCAGCTTGTTTTAAGGTGATTTGCGAAGTGGAGTCACCTTGATTCCACAAATATTGCTGAAAGTTCTGTGTAGTGCTAAGCTGAAGACTATCATTGCCACATAAAATTGCATTTTGCTGGCTTAGATTGGGAAAAAAGACTTCGTTACTTAACAATTGATGGGCATCTGCTTTACCGTGCCCCCATTTGGGATTGGGTAAATTCACCGTAAAGCCATCAGTTCTAATGCTACTGATCAATTTATTTTTTATCGTTTGGTATGAAAGATCATTGCATTTTTCAAGTAATAAGGCTACCATGCCTGCTACGGTTGGAGAAGCCATTGAAGTGCCGCCATTCCTAAAATGCATGCTGTCCTGCGAAACCTTTGCTGGATTACTTTGAATGGCTTGTTGGATGGTCGCTAGTCTTCCGGCTGCAAACATGTAGTCTCCTGAAGAGCTGAGGTCAGGTTTGAGATAGCCTAAGCGATTAGGTCCAAGGCTTGAGTTCTCACTGATCTGACCTGGAGTTTTACCCATATTTCTGAGCGTACCTGTAACATCAATGTAAGTATTGCGGTTAACGTAATTGCCTACTGTAATAACCGAAGGCAGGGAGCTGAAGCTGCTCACTATCGTTTGCAGGCTATCGGGTTTCTGATAATTTGCAATAGCCGGCCATTGTGCTTGAGTGGGTAAGTTGTCTTTTACAATATCAGAATGCCTCAAAATTCCAAATGAGGACCAAACATCTAAGACACCATTTCCGCTGCTTTCTAGCCTGTAACGGTATTGACTGCTATCTGGGTTTTCAATTGCTACTTCCATTTTGTACCTACCCTGTGATTCGGTAACAAAAGTGCTCACGTAAGCCAAGTGATTTCCTGATGGGCTAATGATGGAGTCAAGGTAGAGTTGGTTGATGCGGTTCTTAGCCTGGGCAAAAGCGGTTCTCCCTCTAAATTCAAAGCTATTGCCTACGGGACGGTCAGCTCCAATAGCAAATTCCATCTGGTTAAAATCGGCGGTGTCTGACCATAATTCAAAATAAACGCCACCAGCGCCTGCAAAAAGTTGTGGCTCTTGCTCAAACCAAGTGAATACCGTATCATTTTGTGGTGCTTGCCTAAGGTGAAAAGAAAAACGTCCTGCATTGCCGGCTGCGCAAACAAAGGCTCGCCCATTTTTTTGTTTGATCAAAATGTCGATCATTCTAGCTGCTATATCCAAGCCATCGTGAGAGCCCAAATAGGTGCCCACACTTGCGTTAATGACCACCGGCATACCTAAGGTGTCTGCCTTTTTAAAAATGTAGTCGGTAGCCTCAACTACTGTTTGTAACCAATTAGGTTTGTTAAAGTCTGTTGCAACACTAATGATATTTACCTCAGGAGCCACTCCTTTAAAGTTACCGCTTGCTCTGCCATTGGAAGCTGCTACCCCTGTAACATTACTACCATGGCCGTTTTCTATTGCTTTGTCATCATGTAAGGTAGTGGCTGAATTTATGTGAGATGAATCCCATTCTACCCCGTAATTGTAATTCCCTGCTTGGTAAATGGGGTCGTAGGGTACGCCTTGGTCCCAAATATGAAGAATTCGAGTCTTTCCAGTGGAATCCTTAAAATCTTCGTGTCGCCATTCAATCCCGGAGTCGATTACTCCTAGGATTACGCCTTTTCCGCTATAGTTTTCCCTTAGCGGCGAGGTAAGCTGTTGTACAAGATCTGCTCGAGTTTGGATCAGCATGGTGTCTGCTAGGGCTTGACCTGGGCTCAAGCTAAACGCTATATTCAAAACAGCTTCATTGCGACTAAAGGCCTCCACCTGATCGGCAGGAAGTTCGATTGAATAATAAGGAGGAAGGGCTAGTCTAAGTTTACCGCCCATTTGCTCCACAAGATTGGGTAATTGATTTTGATCTCCTTCAACTAAGAGCGGTACTATCGTACTTGAATTTACTTCAGTTAAGTAGGTACGTAGGTCATGATTGAGTTTAGTTGCCTTTTGAGCAGAAGCACTTAAAAAGACAAGTAATGTCAGGGAAAACAAAAAGAACCTCATACTAAAGTGCTTCATAATAGGGTATATCTTTTAGAAACTCAAAAGTTTCGTTTTTCCAATCAATTTTTGCTACACAATGGTTTAATCCGTTGCTAATTAACAAATAAGGTACTTTAAAGTTAAGATTATATCTAGAAACTTGGTCTATTGTTGCTTGGCTAATCTTGATACTTGGTGCTTTGTATTCCATGAGTAAGATCGGTTCGCCATTTTTTTGGTAAACTAAACCATCAAAACGCTTTTGCATTCCGTTGAGTTTAATGCCTTTTTCGAGGGCTATAAGTCCTTTTGGGAAATTGCGATGAGCGATTAAAAATTGAATCATGTTTTGCCTTACCCATTCTTCAGGAGTTAAGACGAAATAACCACCGCGAATGGCGTCAAATATTTTAGTTTTTTTGCCTTCCGCTTTAAAGTTGAATTCAAAAGTGGGTAAATTCAAAGTTTGCATCTTAAGCAAAGTTAGACACAAGAAGTGAAGTTAGAGCACATTATACAAGATCTCAAAAACAAGGTTTATCATCCAATCTATTTATTGTCAGGAGAGGAGGAATTCTTTATTGACAAGATTTCAGATTACATTGAAGAGCATGTCCTCGACGAGGCTGAGAAGGAGTTTAACCAAACCGTCTTGTATGGCTTGGAAACTTCAGTGCCCGAGTTGATTGCCGCAGCTAAGCGCTTTCCCATGATGGCCTCTTACCAAGTAATTATTGTGAAGGAGGCACAATCGCTTCACAAATTGCCTGAGCTTATTGAATACGCTAAAAGCCCGCAAAAGACAACTATTCTAGTTTTAAACCACAAGCATAAGAAAGCAGATGGACGTTCTGAGTTTGTAAAATTGATGAAGAAGCAAGGGGTCTATTTTGAGTCGAAGCCACTTTACGACAATGAGGTCCCTGCATGGATCAATCAACAACTGAAAAGTAAAGGGTTTGAAATAACGCCAAAGGCCTGTCAACTCATGGTTGAGAATGTTGGGGTTGAGCTATCGAAGATCAACAATGAACTTGAAAAGCTCACGCTTACCTTGGGTTCACCCAAAACAATTGATGAACACGACATAGAACGTAACATTGGCATCAGTAAAGATTACAATGTGTTTGAGTTAACCAAGGCCTTAGGCAAACGGGATATACTAAGAGCCAATAAAATTGTAAACCACTTTGGAAAGAATCCTAAAGATCATCCACTGCCTGCAACGCTTCCCATGCTGTACAGTTTTTTCTCTAAAGTACTTTTATACCATACTCTGAAGAGCACCGATAAACGCACGGTAGCCTCAACCTTGGGAATCAATCCTTATTTCGCAGGCGATTATGCGGTAGCAGCACGAAGCTATTCTGTGAAGAAGATTGCTCGAATAATGTCGGCTTTGCGTAAAGCAGATTTACAATCAAAAGGGGTGGGGATTGCAGATGTTAGTCAAGATGACCTTTATAAGGAGCTCATTTTCGATATTTTACATTAATACTTTAGGCAGCTTATGATGAGCTATAAATTCAAAACCAAAAGCATTTGCTTTGGTTATATTTGGGCTTCTCAAAAATTACTTATGAAGTTGCGCATTTCTTTCTTGCTTTTAACCTTTTTGTCTCTTTTCACCTTCGCTGCTTTGGCTCAATCAGGAACAGTTAGAGGTTTTGTTTACATTGAGAAAACAGGAGAGCCGGCTATTTTTACCAACGTTTTTCTAGAGGGTACCACCTATGGAACTTCTACCGATGACAATGGCTACTTCAATTTAAGTCAAATCCCTTTGGGTAAGTACACGGTAATTGCAACTTCTATTGGTTTTGATACGGCTAAAGCGGTAATAGAATTAAAAAAGGATAACCAGATTGCGGATGAAAAGCTTTTCATCAATGAGTCCACAGTTCAATTACAAACAGTCACCATTTCTGCTGAAAAGCAAGAAGCACAGACCAATGTGAAAATGTCGGTTACCAAATTAACTCCCAAAGAGATTCAAAAAATGCCCTCCATTGGTGGAGATCCTGACCTAGCTCAGTATTTGCAAGTATTACCGGGTGTGGTATTTACTGGTGACCAAGGTGGGCAACTGTACATTCGCGGAGGTTCGCCCATTCAAAATAAGGTATTGCTTGATGGAGCCATTATTTATAATCCATTTCACAGTATAGGCTTGTTTTCAACCTTTGATACTGATATTTTAAAAACAGCAGATGTATACACCGGTGGTTTTTCAGCAGAATATGGCGGTCGGATCTCCTCAATCATGGATATTAAAACCAAGGATGGAAATAAGCAGCGCTTGAGCGGAAAAACTAGTGTTAATACTTTCGGATCAAAGCTTTTGCTAGAGGGACCACTATCCAAGGCAAAGACGAGAGGTGGTGGAAGCAAGTCTTTTATTCTTTCAGCTAAGACCTCTTATTTAGACCGAACCTCTCAAACCATTTACGACTATGTTGATACAGCTGGTTTACCCTATAGCTTTACAGACTTGTACGGGAAAGTTTCGCTCAATGGCAGCAATGGCAGTAAAGTTAGCTTCTTCGGTTTTAGCTTTAACGATCAAGTCGATTTTGAACAAGTAGCGGGGTTTGAGTGGAACCAGTACGGAGGTGGAACCAACTTCGTATTAATCCCTGCCAGATCTACGGTTTTGATTGATGGAACTATTGCCTTTTCTAATTATGAGATTAGCACTACTGAGGCTGAGGCTAGCGCAGATGTACGCGATAGAAGAAGTTTGATCAATGGCTTTAATGCAGCCATGAACTTCTCAAACTTTAAAGGTGAGAACCAGAGCAAATTTGGTTTTGAGATATTAGGGTTTAAAACCGATTTCTCTTTTGTAAATAGTGTTGAACAGCGTATTGAACAGGTTGAAAACACAACCGAAATTGCTGCTTATGTTCAATATAAGTACATCTTCGGTAATTTAATTGTTGAGCCTAGTTTTCGTATGCATTATTATGCTTCTTTATCGGCTTTTTCTCCCGAGCCTCGTTTGGGGTTTAAGTTCAATTTATCTGACGACCTAAGATTAAAGGGAGCAGGTGGATTGTATTCGCAAAACCTTTTAAGTGCAACCTCAGATCGAGATGTAGTCAACCTTTTTTACGGATTCCTTTCAGGACCTGATAATTTACAAGATGAGTTTACCGATGAGAACGGGGAAACCCGAGCAGTGAATGATGAATTACAGAAAGCTCGACATGCTATTTTGGGAGTAGAGTACGATTTGACAAGTAAGATCACCTTTAATGTTGAGGGTTATTACAAATGGTTTAATCAGCTGACTAACATTAACCGAAATAAGCTATATGAGGACAATGCTAACAATGCTGACATACCTGACGCTTTGAAGAAAGATTTCATCGTCGAATCGGGTGATGCCTATGGGATCGACTTTACTATGGAATACCAAACTAAGCGCACAAGAATCTGGGCGGTTTATTCAATCAGCCGAGTTGATCGTTGGGATGGAATACAAGAGTATTTCCCGATATTTGATCGGAGACATAATGTGAATTTAGTTGGATCCTACACCTTTGGAAAAGATTTTCAATGGACAGTTGATGCACGTTGGAACTTTGGTACAGGCTTTCCACTCACCCAAACAACTGGCTTTTTTGAAAGCTTGACCTTCCAAGGAAGCATAGGTCAAGACTACGCTACCCAAAATGGAGAGTTAGGCATCCGCTACGCTGATTTGAATGGAGGACGTTTACCTTCTTACCATCGTTTCGATATTTCCCTTAAAAGACAATTTGTGTTGGGCAAGAACTCTATTTTAGATGCTACAGCGAGTGTTACCAATGTGTATGACCGCGAAAATATCTTCTATGTAAACCGTGTTACCTTTAACCGTGTGAACCAATTACCCATCTTGCCAAGTGTTGGTGTAACACTGACTTTTTAAAGGGATAAAATAATTTTTTAGCAAGGGCAATTACCTTAATTTTGCGCACAGTTTTTACCTAATCAAACTGTGCCATAGTCCATGCCTGACTCTAAAACCAAGTATATCTTCGTTACCGGAGGAGTAACTTCATCCTTAGGAAAGGGAATTATCTCCGCCTCACTAGCTAAACTCTTGCAGTCTAGAGGTTATTCAGTAACCATTCAAAAGCTAGATCCATACATTAACGTTGATCCTGGTACGCTAAACCCATACGAGCATGGAGAGTGCTACGTAACTGAAGATGGTGCAGAAACCGACCTTGACCTAGGTCATTATGAGCGTTTTTTAGATCGAAAGACTTCTCAGGCTAATAATGTGACCACAGGGCGCATCTACCAACACGTTATTAATAAAGAAAGAGAAGGGGCCTATTTAGGTAAAACAGTGCAGGTGATTCCGCACATTACAGATGAGATCAAAAGAAGAATTCGAATACTCGGCAAAACCGGAGATTATGATTTTGTGATCACCGAAATAGGCGGAACTGTTGGAGATATTGAGTCACTTCCTTACATAGAAGCAGTTAGACAGCTTAAGTGGGACCCTGAAGTTGACAGCCTTGTCATTCACCTTACCCTGGTTCCTTATTTATCTACTTCAGGCGAATTGAAAACTAAACCGACACAACACTCAGTAAAACAACTGCAAGAGAGTGGCGTACAAGCCGATATTTTGGTTTTGAGAACCGAACAAAGTATTTCTGAAGACATTAAGCGAAAAGTGGCTTTATTCTGCAACATATCAGAAGATGCTGTGATTGAATCCGCCAATGCGGAAACCATTTACGACGTTCCTTTGCTGATGCAAAAAGAGCGTTTGGATGAAGTGGTCTTGAATAAGTTTAAGTTAGCAAGTGCTAGTGAACCTGATATTCAGGAATGGAAAAATTTCTTGGAACGCTTAAAGAATCCAAAACAAAAACTCCGCATTGGTTTAGTTGGTAAGTATATAGAATTGAAAGATTCTTATTTATCCATCAACGAATCGATCATTCACGCTGGTGTTCATAATGATACTGAGGTAGAAGTAGAGTGGATTCACTCAGAAAGCTTGACAGAGGAAAATGTTTCAAATCATTTAGCAAGTTTGGATGGTTTGATCGTAGCGCCTGGTTTTGGCGAAAGGGGTATTGAAGGAAAAATTGCTGCCGTTAAATACGCTAGAGAACATGATTTACCCTTTTTAGGAATTTGTTTGGGCATGCAGTGCGCTGTAATTGAATATGCCCGTAATGTGCTAAACTTTGCAGAAGCGCATACTACAGAAATCAAAGCTGATGCCAAAGAGCCGGTGATCTTTTTGATGGAGGATCAAAAAACGGTGACCGAAAAAGGTGGTACAATGCGTTTAGGTGCCTATGAGTGTAAGCTCGCAGAAGGCAGTATAGCTAAAGCAGCTTATGGAGAGGACCTTATCACAGAACGGCACCGACACCGTTTTGAGTTTAACAATAAATATCTAGAGGCATTTGAGGCAGCGGGCATGAAGGCTACAGGTCTAAACCCAAGTGGTGGAATGGTTGAAATTGTAGAGAACACGAATCATCCCTGGTTTGTTGGAGTGCAGTTTCATCCTGAATATAGCAGCACTGTTTTAAATCCTCACCCTCTTTTTATGGAATTTATACAAGCCATCAACAAACAAAAGCAATAAGCAGAAACAGAAGGAATTCATATGGATCGGAACACATTTATAGGCTTAATCTTAATAGGAGCAATAATCATTGGTTTCAGCATTTTTAATGCTCCTTCTGAGGCTGAAATTGCCGCTCAAAAACGCAGGGCAGACTCCATTGCTCGGGTAGAGGCAGAAGAAAATAAAATAGCCGCTGAACGCGCAGCGATTGAAAAGCGAGAAGCTGAGGTGCTAAAGACTCCTGAAACTACTTCATCTGTTGATACCCTAGTCAGTGTCAATGATTCTATTCAAGATCAGCAAGCTCTAAGCCTTTACGGCCCCTTTGCTAAAGCGGCCGCTAAGCAAGAGCAAGAGTTTATGGTTGAAACCGAATTGCTTCAATTAACTTTTAGCAGCAAAGGAGGAAGAATTAAGGAGGCGATCTTGAAAGATTATTTAACCTATGACCAAGAGCCACTTGTACTTTTTGATTCTACAACTAAGTTCAACTTGAACTTTTTTACCCGTGATAACAAAAATATCTACACAGATGAATTGAATTTCTCTGCTGATTTCGATGATATCCGAATTAGTGGAGAAGATCAACGTAAATTGACTTTTACCCTTGAGGTTTCAGATGAGCAATACATCGAATACATTTATACAATAAAGGGAAACGATTACCTGATCGACTTTGACATCAACTTGGTGGGGATGGACCAACTAGTTGATATGCGAAGTGGAGAGCTTTATTTGAATTGGGTGATGAATACCCCTAACCAAGAAAAAAGCTTGAAGCAACAAAGAGATGCCACTAACATCTATTACAAATACAAAGGAGAAGATGTAGATGACCTTGGTGCCATGTCTGACGAAAAAGAGGACTATGAAGCATCTATTAAATGGGTTTCCTTTAAACAGCAGTTTTTCAATATGGCTTTAATAGCCGATGAGACTTTTGATAAGTCTAGAGGTTTTATGCAAACCGAAACTGATGAGGGAACCACAGAATATGTTAAAACCTTGACTACTGCGCTTACTATTCCGCTTAGCGGAAATCGAGTGGAAAACTTTGGCATGGGTATGTATATCGGTCCTAACCATTACAAAACCCTTAAGAGCTACGATGCCGACTTAGAAGAGATCATTGACCTTGGTTGGGGGATATTTGGTTGGGTTAACCAAATTGCCGTGATACCGGTTTTCAATTACCTTGACCACTTTGACCTGAGTTATGGAATCATCATTTTGATCTTAACCATTTTGCTCAAGTTGGTTTTATCGCCGATTACTTATAAGACTTACATGTCGGGAGCTAAAATGCGAGTATTAAAGCCTGAGATCAATGAGATCAATGAGAAGCACAAGGACGATGCGATGAAAAAGCAGCAGGCGATGATGGGTCTCTACAAGCAAACAGGCGTTAATCCTTTAAGCGGTTGTATTCCCTTGCTGATTCAAATGCCGATCTTGATTGCCATGTTCCGCTTTTTTCCTGCCTCTATTGAGTTGCGCCAAGAAAGCTTTTTATGGGCAGATGACCTTTCTACTTATGATTCCATCTATAACTTTCCTGATGGCTTTAGTATTCCTTGGTACGGTGATCACGTGAGTTTATTTACCCTCTTAATGGCGGTTTCGATCATGTTCTATACGAAGATTAACAGTTCTATGAGCATGACAGCAACTCAGGAAGGGCCAATGGCACAGCAAATGAAGATCATGATGTACATTATGCCTGTCATGATGTTGTTTTTCTTCAACAGCTATTCTTCAGGACTGAGCTACTATTATTTCTTGGCTAACATCATTTCGATCTTGCAAACGCTCTTAATTCGTAAGGTATTCATTAACGAAGATGCTATTAGGGCGAAGATCGAGAAGAATAAAAAGAAGCCAAAATCCAAGAAAAAATCTGGTTTCCAAAAGCGTTTAGAAGAAATGGCTAAACAAAAAGGGATTGAGCCACCGAAGCGATAATAGCGCTATTGAATTATACTTCTTGGTCGCATTTTTGTTATTTTACTGCTAAAGACAAGAACATGAGAAAGATCTTATTGATTGGAATGTTTGCGCTTACTTTATTATCATGCAAACAAAACAAGCAAGTGCAAGCTGAGAAGGTAGAAGAGACAGTGGTAGCAGGAGATACGCATTTGCAAGAGCCACAGCAGAGTGAAGCCGCTATTCACCTTGAAAGAAATTCAAATAACCTACCGGACAGTTTAGTCGCTCGCATTCAACGAACGGCTTGCTTTGGGCGCTGTCCCATATACACACTTAGCGTTTATGAAAGTGGGTATGTAGACTACAACGGTGAAAAATGGGTAGAAAAGGAAGGTCGATTTAGCAGCAGAGTAGACCAAAGTGTGATCGATCAATTAATGCAAAAGGCTAAGGCTATCAATTACTTTGAGCTTGACCATACCTATGACAGTAAATACGTTACAGATCTACCTGCAACCATTACTACTTTGAAGGGAGAGAATGGCTTTCATGTAGTGGTGAATCGCTACCAAGCACCGGAGCAATTAACGCAATTTGCCCAAGAGTTCGATCAACTCTTTAAAGGTCTAGATTGGGAATCAGTTCCAATCAAATGATTCCTTCAACAAAACACCACTTAAAAGGTTAGCAAAGTATGAGTAAACTAAACGTTGGCGACAAAATTCCTTCTTTCTGCTTGCAAAACCAGGACGGTAAAGAAGTGTGCATTTCACCAGAGGATGGCAAAAAGCGCATCATCTACTTTTATCCCAAAGACAATACAAAAGTATGCACCGAAGAGGCTTGCAGTTTTAGGGATTGGTACGACGAGTTTCTAGATCTCGGTTTTGAAGTGATCGGAATTAGTGGTGACTCTGTCTCTTCCCATCATAAATTTAAAAGTCAACACCACCTGAATTTCGAACTCCTGAGTGATAAGGGGGGTAAGGTGCGAAAGCTTTTTGGAGCTACAACCTTTTTTGGATTAGTGCCGCATCGTAGCTCCTTTGCCATAGATGAAAACGGGAAGGTTTTAAAACGGTATGATGCTATGTTTGACTCCTCTGAGCACGTAGATGAAATGATCAAAATCCTCAAAACAAATTAAGATGAAGAAGTCAACCCTAAGCATATTAAGTTTGCTTGCTATCTTGCTAATTGCCTGTAACAGCGAATCTACAAAGCAAGCAAGTGAGAACAGTAGCAGCAGTTTTAATAAAAAAAGCGACGAAGAAGGTTTTGCTGAAGCACATGATGAGCCCGAAGCAATAGCGCTTGAGGCAACAGGTAAGATGATGTTACTTCCTACTAAAAGTGGAGATTCCGCAAGGGTATACAGCTTGATTCAGGAGGGGAATAATGCTCAGTATCTTATAGTATTACATGAATGGTGGGGTTTAAACGATTATATCAAACAAGAGTCTGACTACTTTTATCAAGAATTAGGGAATGTAAATGTTATGGCTCTAGATCTATATGATGGTCGAGTGGCTATCAATAGAGAAGATGCTCAAAACTATATGAAAAGTGTTAGCGATGAGCGCGCTTATGAAATAATTGATGCTGCTTTGAATAAAATTGGACCTGATGCAGCTGTTGCTACCATTGGATGGTGTTTTGGAGGCGGTTGGTCAATGAAAACAGCAATCCGAGCAGGAATTCAAACCCAAGGATGTGTAATGTATTATGGAATGCCGGTCCAAGAAAAGGAAAAGCTTGCTAAGCTGAACAGTGACTTGCTTTTTATTTATGGAACCCAAGACAATTGGATTAATAAAGAGGTGGCAGACCAACTAAAAGCTAATTTTAGGACAATGAATAAAGAAGTGGAGGTTTTAGCTTTTGATGCGAATCATGCTTTTGCTAATCCTACTCAAAAAAGTTATAACGAAAAGGCGGCTAGAGAGGCAAATTCAGCTGCACTAGAATACCTCAAAGCGAAGTTTAATAGCTATTGATTGCTTTCATTGATCAATTTTCGGATGTCTTTATTGTTTCCGTAAATCACCATAATATCGTTTTCTTCTAAGACCGTTTTGGGAGAAGCCACTCCTTGTACTTGATTCACATCATGATTCATACCAAGTAAGTTGCGTTCTTCTTTCTTTTTGATCGTGGTCAGTACAACTAGATTGTGTCTTCTTCGGAAACCTACTTCCTGTAAAGTTTGACCATAATATTTTTTAGGTACGCTGATCTCTACAATGGAAAACTGACTGCTCAATTCAAAAGATTCTACCACTCCTTTCATGCACAACTTCTTGGCCCATCGCTCCGCTGTTTCTTCTTCAGGGTGAACAATTTCATCTACTCCAATCGCTTCTAATACATTTTCGTGCAGGGGAGTAATGGCACGGCTGATCAAGCGCTTAACTTTGAGGTTTTTGAGCACCGCCGTAGTCATGATGTTGGCCCCTTGATCTTCACCAATGGCAACGATCACGACATCTGTATCTTTTAGTGGTAAGCCAGAAACAATCACTTGATCAGTAGAGTCAAGACAAACCGTATGGGTGATCTTTTCTTTGAGCGCATCGATCTTATCCATGTTGTTATCTACACCAATAACCTCATTACCTTGCTCTGTAAGTTTTTGACCCAAAGAGGAGCCAAAGTTCCCTAAACCAAAAATGATGTATTTCATAATGTAAAATTAGTTGATTAAGATCTCTTCCTTAGAGTATCGATAGTTTTTGTATTTCTCTTTCTTCACAATGGCGATTAAAATGGAAAGCATGCTTACCCGCCCAATAAACATCATAGCAATGATGACTAACTTACTAGCTTCACTTAACTGATTAGTTATTCCAACACTTAAACCTACTGTGCTGTAAGCTGAAAAGCATTCAAAAGCAATACTCAGCAGGTCTTTTTCAGAATCCAAATAGGCAATCAGAAAAATGCCCATACCAATCACAACTAATGATAGGCTAATTATAGCAAAGGCTCTCCTCACTGAAATATCAGCTACTTCTCTGCGGAAGATCTCGATGCGCTCTTTACCTCTTGCCAAACTCCAGAAGTTAAGGGTAGCTATAGCGAAGGTACTTGTCTTAATTCCACCACCTGTAGAGGCAGGGGATGCACCTACCCACATTAATAAGAAAATGAGCATCAAGGTAGAAAAGTTGAGTCCACTAATGTCAACCGTGTTAAATCCAGCAGTACGTGGAGTAGCGGCACTAAAAACTGCGGTTATCACTTTGCCAATTCCCTGATGCTCGGCTAGCGAATTGTTGTATTCAAAAATGAAAAAGATAGTTGAACCCACCAGAAGGAGGACTCCTGAAGTAATCATCACAATCCTTGAGTTAAGGTTAACCGCCCAGGGCACACTGTAAGGCCCTTGTTCTTCTTTGGTGAAAAAAGGTACTAAACGGTCCTTGATCAGGTGTTTGACGTAGTTGTACAAATTGAAGACAATTGGAAAACCAAGACCACCAATAATAAAAAGCACTAAAATCGAAAGTTGTAGCGGATAATTGAAGCGGTAGCCTAGTTCGTAAAGTCCATCACTTAAGGTGGAAAATCCCGCATTGCAAAAGGCTGAAACGGAGTGAAAAATAGCAAAATAAACACGTTCAATGTAGCTTGGGCTAAGTTCAGCCTTTAAATTGGAAAAGATCAAAACAGCACCTAGCGCTTCAATGCTTATGGTAACCACAATAATCCTCCTTAAAGTTTGAAATACTTCTCCAAGTTTATCAGAAGAAGTCATATCGCTGAGCATTAACTGGCTTTCGTAGCTTGAACCTCCTCTGAAGAAATAGCCAAAATAACTTGCAATGGTCATGATTCCCAAGCCACCGATTTGGATCAGTACCAATATGATTGATTGACCAAAAAGGGTGAAGTGGGTACTGGTGTCAACCACGATCAAGCCGGTAACGCATACCGCAGAAGTGGAAGTGAAAAGAGCATCGATAAAATTAAATTCTGCTGTTGCTGCATTTGGTAATAACAATAGTCCTGCTCCTCCTAAGATGATCAGCAAGAAGCTTAGAATAAAAAGCTGAGCAGGGTTAAAAATGGCTCGATTTAGCTTAATCTTAAGGGTTGAGAATTCTCGAATGAATACCAATAACAGGGCTAAGTAAAGCCAGGCAGGTTCACTGAAAAAATCAAGGTATAAATTTTTACGGGCGAATTTAAGTGGATATAGCAGTAAGCTTAAAAAGAAAATAACACTGAATAAGTCAAAAATGAAAACCTGTAAAGAAGGTTTAGCCTTTTTTCGCAAGTAACGACTTACTGCAGAAATGATACCCACCACTAAGGTGCTTTGATACAATAGGTTCAGTTGAAACTCTTGATTCAGACTTTGGTCAAAGCCAAAATCATAGATCATGCCTACAAAGCTTGTAAAGCTCAGTAATAAGGGCAAATTCTTCAGGTAGGGTAGAAGTTGCTTAAAAATAGAACGTTCTTCCAAAAAAGTTTTTCTTTAAGGCAAATTTCCTCTTTTTAGTGAATTGGCAAGTTTTTAGCAAAAAAAAGTCCCCCGACTTAGTCGAGGGACTGCTTTATTAACAAATTTGCAATGCCATCATTATTTTGTGGCACCGACTTTGAATTTAACAGTAAAGTCATCATAAATCATTCGGTCACCCAGATCGTCAAAAAACTTTCCCGAGCCATACTTGATTTTGTAAAGTGTTCGATCGATGTCAGTTTCTCCGACAGCCACCAATTTGTTTCCTTCCATTTTAACGGTGGTTGGAACTTCTACTTTATGAGTTATCCCTTTAATGGTTAGATCTCCATGCACATGGTGTAAATCACCTTCTTTGTGTACTACTTTGTCAATATCTAGTTGTGCGGTAGGAAAGTCAGTAACACCAAAGAAATCTTCCGATTGCAAGTGCCCTAAAAGCTTGGCATTGGTTTCTTTATCGTCAATGTCCGTCACAACGATGGTATTCATATCAATGATTAGCTTTCCGCCAACAATTTTTCCATCTTCAACTTGAATAGAGCCGTCTTTAACACTTATTGTACCGGAATGTTGACCAGTAACCTTTTTCCCGACCCATTCAATGGCACTTAGTTTATTGTCTACTTTATATTCTCCGCCTCCGGGTCCATTGGCTAGAATGAAGGGCGTAATGCTTAATGCGATTAAAGTGTAAAATAATTTTTTCATGGTTTTAGAGTTTGATTTAATGAAACAAATATATGTAAATACATTTAATGTAAAGACATTTAAAACTTTTTCGTTTCTAGTGGTTATAATTTTTTAATAATTGAACTTTGTATAGTGAACAAAGAAGTCACCAAAAAGATCATTCATATAGACATGGATGCCTTTTATGCATCTGTGGAGCAACTAGATAGGCCCGATTTAAAGGGAAAACCGCTAGCGGTAGGTGGCTCTCGTGAAAGAGGAGTAGTTGCAGCTGCAAGTTATGAAGCAAGAGCTTTTGGGGTGCATTCAGCCCTAGCTTCAAGCATAGCTGCAAGAAGGTGTCCCGATTTAATCTTTGTTAAGCCACGCTTTGAGCGTTACAGAGAAGTATCAAGTCAGATTATGAAGATCTTCAAACGTTACACTGATTTGGTAGAACCGCTTTCGCTCGATGAAGCTTATTTAGATGTAACCTATAATAAAAAGGGTTTGAAATCGGCCATTAAGATTGCCATGCTGATCAGGCAGGCAATTCAAAAGGAAATTGGATTGACAGCTTCAGCCGGAATCTCATTCAATAAGTTTCTAGCAAAAACAGCATCTGATTTGAATAAGCCCAATGGTTTAGCAGTAATCTTGCCAGAAGAGGCCATTGCTTTTATGCAGAAACTGAAGATCGAAAAGTTTCATGGTATAGGTAAAAAGACAGCTGAGAAAATGAAAGCACAAGGGATCTTTACCGGAGCTGACTTAATGCAATTGGACCGCAGTGAACTGATCCGTCGCTATGGCAAAGCAGGAAAGCATTATCATAACATTATCACCGCCAACGATCAAAGGCAGGTAAAACCCAATCGGATTCGTAAGTCTATTGGTGCAGAGAGTACCTTCTCAAATGATTTAACCCAAGAACAAGAATGGCTGGAACGCCTTGACCAAATTTTACAAAAGGTGGTGAAACGATTGCAAGAAAAGGGACGCAAAGGAAGAACCATTACCTTAAAGATCAAGTACCACGACTTTGAGATCAAAACCCGCTCTAAAAGTTTGGATCACTTTACCGATGATGCTGAAGAGATCTGGGAAATTGTGAAAGACCTTTTGCACCAACCGGACTTACCCAATCGAGGAGTGCGCCTCTTAGGCATCACCGTCTCTCAGTTAGATATTCGTGAGGTGGAAGCGGGAGGGCAGTTGACCTTACAGTTTTGAATGAAGAAGTATTTAAAGTTAAAAGTGCCTTAAGTTCTTAAAGTTAGAAGTTCTTAAAGTTGCTATTTTTTTAGTGAAACTGATTAATATAATACTAAGAGCCACCAGGGAGAAACGAATAAAATTGAAAAGAAAAGACTTTCGAAGAAACTCTGTGGCTTCTCGTTGTACTTTTTGCAAGAGCTTAAGGCTTAAGATATAAGTTATATCAAGGAGGGAAAACAGACAAAAGCCTATGCTCTAAAGTCTAAACTCTTTTCTTAGTTTCTGTTTTCAAGTTTTCATTTAATTTACCGCAAAGCGCTCAAAGGCTTTAGTTTAACCCTGAGAAACTCCGTGTCTTCTATGTACTTTGTGCAAGACTTTTGTCCTTAAGAGATAAGTTGAAACAGTATAAAGTCTACTTTCTAAAGTCTAAAGTCTAAAGTCTAAAGTCTAAAGTCTAAAGTCTAAAGTCTAAAGTCTAAGGTCTTTCTCTTGTTTCTGATTTCAAGTTTCTACTTTTCCTTTAACTTTTCTTCCAATTCAAACATTTCATCGCGTAAACGAGCTGCTTCCATAAAGTCCATTTCTTTGGCAGCTTTTTCCATTTCTTTTTTGGTTCGTCTAATGGCTTTTTCCAATTGCTCCTTGCTCATGTATTGCACGACAGGGTCAGCAGCCATGGCACTTTTGGCCTCTTCTTCACTGTAGGCCTTGGGCTCTTCTTTTCCATCTGCAGCTTTGGTTTGTCCTAAAATGCTAAACTTGTCTTTTTTCAAAGCAGTTGGGGTGATTCCGTACTTCTCATTGTAGGCCAATTGCTTTTCTCTTCTACGGTCGGTTTCATCCATGGTTTTTTGCATGGAACCGGTAATGGTATCTGCATAAAAAATTACACGACCGTTTACGTTTCGAGCTGCTCTTCCCGCAGTCTGGGTGAGGGAACGACCGGAACGCAGAAAACCCTCCTTGTCGGCATCCATTACCGCCACTAAAGAAACCTCCGGCAAATCCAAGCCTTCTCTTAAAAGGTTAACTCCTACCAATACATCGAATTCACCTAAGCGCAATCCTCGCAAAATTTGCACTCGATCTAAAGTGTCTACATCAGAATGTATGTAGCGTGTTTGTATGCCGTTCTTAGTAAAATACTTGGTTAATTCTTCCGCCATGCGCTTTGTTAGGGTGGTGACTAAGATTCGCTCATCCTTTTCAACTCGAATGGCAATCTCTTCCATCAAATCATCGACTTGGTTTTGAGTGGGACGAATTTCGATGATCGGATCTAACAAGCCTGTTGGTCGAATTACCTGTTCAACAAGCACACCTTCTGATTCTCTCAACTCATAATCTGCAGGAGTTGCAGAAACGTAAATTGTCTGATTTCTTAATGCTTCCCATTCATCAAACTTTAATGGACGATTATCCATGGCGGCAGGTAAGCGAAATCCGTACTCTACTAGATTGGTTTTTCGAGAACGGTCACCGCCATACATGGCGTTGACTTGTGAAACAGTAACATGACTTTCGTCCACCACCAATAAATAATCATCGGGAAAATAGTCCATCAAGCAGAAGGGGCGAGTGCCCGGGGCCCGATTATCGAAATAACGAGAATAGTTTTCTATACCTGAGCAGTAGCCAAGCTCTTTCATCATTTCTAGGTCGTAAAGCGTGCGTTCCTCTAATCGTTTGGCCTCTAAGGGTTTGCCGATCTCTTTAAAATAGTCCACTTGTTTTACCATGTCCTGCTGAATTTGCCAAATTGCATCATTCATACGGTCTTTAGTAGTGACAAAGAGATTAGCTGGGTAAATATTCAGAGAGTCAAAACGTTCGATGGTGTTACCGTTGTAAGGATCAAAAGAACGGATATCTTCAATTTCATCACCAAAAAAACTGATGCGATAGGCAATGTCGGCATAGGCCGGAAAAATGTCCACCGTGTCACCTTTTACGCGAAATTTCCCTCTTTCAAAGTCGGTGTGGGTTCGAGAGTAAAGTGCTGCTACGAATTTGTGCAGTAATTTATTCCGACTGATCAATTCCCCTTTTTTGATGTGGGTGACATTTTGCTTAAAATCAGAAGGATTAGAAATACCGTAAATGCACGAAACTGAAGAAACCACAATTACATCCCGTCTTCCTGAAAGCAGGGCAGAGGTGGCACTCAGTCTTAGTTTTTCAATTTCGTCGTTGATGGAAAGGTCCTTTTCGATGTATGTATCGGAACCTGGTAGATAGGATTCAGGTTGGTAATAGTCGTAATAAGAGACGAAATACTCTACCGCATTCTTCGGAAAAAATTGTTTGAACTCTCCATATAATTGGGCTGCCAAGGTTTTGTTATGACTCAAAACCAAAGTCGGTTTCTCCGTCTGTTGAATCACATTAGCCACTGTAAAGGTCTTTCCTGAGCCGGTCACGCCCAAAAGGGTTTGTGCACGGTCTCCCGCATCAACTCCTTCTACCAATTGTTGAATTGCTTGCGGTTGATCGCCGGTGGGTTTGTAATCTGAGGTGAGTTCAAATTTCATGGAGTAAAAATACGAGGAAGCCTTTAGCTTCTTGAATTTCAATACGGCTCTTTATCAATTTTTAAGCAATTCAAGTCTTTCTTTATTTGCTCTAAAATAAAGCGTTAACTTTGGTAGAATCGAAAATGAAAATAATGGATTTACGAGCGGAAAAATTAGACCTTATTCAGTGGATGGCTCAGTTATCAGATGAAAAAGTCATTCGTAAGATCAAAGCGCTAAGGAACGAAAAGTTAGATGACTCAATTCTAACAGAATCCCACAAATCAATCTTAGAAGAACGTATAGCCAATCACGAAGCCAATCCTGAAAGCGGCAGTTCTTGGGAAGAAGTGAAGCAAAGAGTTACTTCCAAGTAATTGAAATATAAATTAATAATAAAGCCAAAGGCAGAAGAAGATCTTCAGTCTGCTTTCGATTGGTATGAAGAGCAACAAAGTGGATTGGGAGATTCTTTTCTCCATCAAATCGACCTAGCATTTGAGCAAGTTCTAAATAACCCTAAGGTCTTCCAAGAGCGATATAAAGAAGTTCGGATAAACTTTACAGATCAATTTCCTTTTGGAGTACATTACAAAGTAGAGTCAGAAAAAGTGATTGTATTGGCGATACTTCATAGCGCTAGAGATCCAAAGAACTGGAAAACATAAAAAGATCAAGCTAATTACTTTAAGTTATCTAAGGTAAAGAGAGAGGATATTTTAGTTTTGTTGGCTTCTTCATTCACTGCTAATAATTTTAAGTTTGCTAATCGACGTAAGTATAGCGTCAGCTAATCTTTGATGATAATCAGAGTCTTGCAATTTATTGCGATCGTTTTCATTACTTAAGTATCCACATTCGAGCAAGATGGCGGGACAGTCAGCGGTTTTTAGGAGAAAAAAAGGAGCAGGTAGGAAATTCAACTTTTCACCCATTGCATTGCTAAAGTTTTGTGCAAACTTTTCAGCAACAAAATAGTTGGGGAGGGTGTCCTCCATCGTCAATTGGTTAGAGAAGAAAACCTCTATTCCTTGTTTACTCTTGTATTGCTCATTATCGGAATGAATGCTATTGATGTGTAGGTTCAAGTAGAAATCAGCTTGTGTTGTTTTTTGCAACTTGGCTCGCTCATCCAGTTCCATGAACTGATCTGAAGATCGGCTGAAGATCAATTCAATATTGTAGTCTTTTGCTCTTCGCTTTATGGCTTCACTGAGCTGAAGTACTAAGTCTTTTTCTTTTAACTCTCCATAGGTAACTCCATGGTCTTTTCCACCATGACCTGGGTCAATTACCACTACCATTGGCTTTTCTTTTGGAGCGTATTGAAAAGCGCTGAGGGTAACAAAAGTAGCGGTAGTAAGCGCAAGTAGGTTTGCTTTCCAAAATCTGTTTTGAAGTGAAACTTTTTTATTCATCATGATCATTCGGTTTTTAAGTTTAGGGAAACTAAAACTGCTCGTTAAATTTTTTGCAGGCTTAGCTTGAGCTAGTTCTAAGATTAGGTTTTGGTAGTTTTTAAGGTTTAACTGTTTACTACAAGCCTCATCGGCTAGGTATTCGTGATTTTGTTTGCTCGCTTTTGCAAACAGCCAAATCAGAGGATTAAACCAAAAGACAATTTTTAGCAGTTCAAAAAATAAGTTATCAAAACTGTGTCCTTGTTTTCGATGAACACTCTCGTGCAATAGGATAGTTTCTAAGTTGACTGCATTTTGCAGCAATTCTGGATTAATAAATAGATAGTGAAAGAAGGAAAATGCACCTTTTTGTTCTTTCAAAGTGATGAGCGTAAAGCCCGCCATTTCCTGAGAAGCTTGCCTAGCCGAGCGGAAGAGCGAAGTAAGTTGAAGCATCAAACGCCCCAAAAGTAAAACAGCGCCTAAAAAATAAGTTGCCAAGATGAGGTTTTGAAGCAAATTTGATTGTGGTTTTACAATCATGCTACTTCGACCTATAGAGCTAGTAGTTGCATTACTTTCAAGAAGCTGTTCGGTTTGAGTGATGAGATTATGCTCCTGCTTAAGCTCAAGACCAAAATCAAAGTTTATTGCGGGCAAGAGAAGAGCTAAACACAGACTTACCACTAAATAAAAACGGTTAAACCGAAACCAATTTTCATTTTTCAGCAAGAGTTGATAGCAGGCATAAAAAAGTCCGGTTCCTAAAACGGAGAGCAGCAGGTAACTAATCATCTTGGTCGATTTTTTGGTCAATAATTCGCTTGAGTTCTTTGAGCTCTTGCTGACTTAGGTCAGTTTCTTCAGCAAAGAAACTTGCCAATTTAGCCGCTGAGTTATTGAAGAAGTTTTGGCTTATTTTTTTCAAATGTTCCCCGAAATACTTCCGTTTCTCAAGCAATGGATAGTAGTGTTTGTCTCTTCCTACCTTATCATAGGCAAGTACATCTTTATCACACAAACGTTTTAGTAAAGTAGAAATGGTGGTGTAAGCCGGCTTAGGATCTTCATAAGCATTTACTATGTCTTTCATGTAGGCCTTTTTTAGTTCCCACATGTACTTCATTAACTCTAATTCAGCCTCAGTTAATTTTTTCATTACTACAAAAATAGTAATAAAAACTATATTTATAGTAATAGGCTATTTTTTGTTGAAAGCCCTCATCTCCTCCCAAGTCCAAAAGCGTTTGGGTTCAACACTTTGGTAAGCAGCAGTAAGATACCCCAAAACCTTTGCCTTGAAGGTCTCTTTTGAAATGCTCGAGGAGTAGATGTCTCGTCGGTAGGGCTGGTCAAAACGGTCGGCTTTACTTAAGTTTTCTGCTTCCAAACGCAATATGGGGCCGGTGTCCGTGATCTTGTCCACCGACCAATGGTAATTGCTCTTTTCAATTCTATTTAAGCTCTCCGCCAAGGGTTTTAAGTTCACTCTTGGTAGGGTAGGTCGGCTGGCAATATCAATCCAAGTGGTGTATTTACATTCTAGCTCGTAACGATTATCTTCCAACAAGCTCAAAACCATATCGGTGCCGTAGCTATCTGAAAAAGCTGCATAATAATGAATTGGTTGAGGTACTTCTTGGACGAGTAACATTAAAGCTTTGTGGATTTCTCTTTTGCCTTTCGTTTTCAAAAGCTTTACATCGCTTACTACCCGACTAATTTCCTCTTCCCAATCTGATTTAAATTTCTCTGGTTTTTGTAAAACCTCTGGAAAGGTTTCTAAGAAATAGTCAAACTTCTGCACGCAAAGCTTCATTTCTTCTTTTTCTCCAAAGGGACGATAAAACTTTTCGCTCTCCACTTTATTCATCCAGCAACAAAGCTTTAAAGCGTATTCACTGTTAGTATCCTCAGGTTTATATTCTCGAAAGTCCCCAATCAGAGCCATCTCTCTTAAAACCGGATCATACTTTTTCGCTAATTTAGGATGAAGCAAAGCAAAAACACCTACAAAACCATCAATGTCGAAATGATTAGCTGAAACATACTGACTTTCTAAGCCGGAAAAGTTAGCTTTTAAGGCATTTAATACAATTTCGCCAGAAGTGTCTGCCGCAATCTCAGTGTGTCGGTTAGCACCTTTCCAATGTGATAAGACCAAAGCTTTTGGGTGCAAGGCATCAACAATTATGCTCTTGCTTGCATCCATTTTGGAAAAAGAAATAAATTGTCTCAAATTTCTTAGCTTATTAGTATACTTGAATGCAAATTAAGCTTAAATGTTTAGAGATATCTTGAAAGAAGCAAATTCCCAGTCTAAGTATGGTTTTCGATATCGGGGACTTGAAACTTCAAGGATAGAAAACTTAACAGATGCGGTATTTGCATTTGCGATTACCCTTTTGGTTATTGCTTCTGAAGTGCCGAATTCTTATGTAGAGTTACAGGCATCCATGTATGATTTTATTGGCTTTATTTTTTGTGCATTATTGATCTTTGGGATATGGAACAACCATTTCAACTTTTTTAAGCATTACGGTCTTCAGGATAAGTTGACTAAATCGTTGAATTTTATTTTCATTTTCGTCCTGCTGTTCTATATCTATCCGCTCAAATATCTTTTTTCTTTTTTGGGTTCAGCAATTCTAATCAATATTCTGCAAACTTATTCCTATAATTCTCCGGCTATGCAACTAGCTCTGCAAAAAACCACAGAAGCCAATATGAGCACCGATCAGTGGGCTGATTTGATGGTACGGTTCAGTTTAGGCTTATTTTTTATTTACCTTATTCTTTTTCTGATGCATTACAATGCGCTTAGAAAAAAGGAAATGCTGAAGTTAAACCAGCTTGAAGTCTTTGAGACAAAAGCATTTATGTCAGCCTTCTTTTACCTGATCATTGTGACCCTAGTTAGTATGAGCATAGTTTGGTTAGGAGGCGGAGCTTATGCACCGCATGCAGGATTTAGTTACCTTAGCATTCCGCTTGTTCTTCCCATTTTAAGGGCTTACCAAAAACGTAAGATCAAACGTAATTATACAGCTTTTTCACAAAAACAAGATTTCTAATTTTTAATATAAAAGATCATCATGAAAAAAGGAATTTCTATCCTATTAAGTCTTTTTTTAAGTCTTTCACTAGTAAAAGCCAAAGAGGGCATGTGGTTGCCCATGTTATTAAAGAGCTTGAACGAAAGTGAAATGCAAAGTATGGGTCTGAAGCTAAGTGCAGAGGATATTTACAGTGTCAATCAATCTAGTTTAAAAGATGCTGTAATTTCCTTTGGTGGTTTTTGCACCGGAGAAGTGATCTCTGATCAGGGATTGATCCTGACCAATCATCACTGTGGTTATGGTCAGATCCAATACCACAGTTCGGTTGAAAAGGATTATTTGACCAATGGTTATTGGGCGATGAAGCCTGCTGACGAACTCCAAAATCCCGGATTAACAGCTACTTTTATTGTTCGAATGGAGGATGTCACAGCGGCTGTTCTTGAAGAATTGAGTGATACCTTAACTAAAAAAGAGCGTGAAGCGGAGATCAGAAGTCGAATCAAGAGCATTACAGAAGGAGCAGTAGAAGGGACTCATTATGAGGCTTACATCCGACCCTTTTTCTATGGCAATGAATATTATATGTTCATTACCGAGACCTTTAAAGATATTCGCTTGGTTGGTGCACCACCTTCTTCAATCGGTAAGTTTGGCGGAGATACCGATAATTGGATGTGGCCCCGACATACGGGAGATTTTTCTTTGTTCAGAATCTACGCCGATAAGGATAATAAACCTGCTGAGTACAGCGAAGACAATGTGCCTTACAAGCCCAAGCATTATTTTCCCATTTCTATGGAAGGGGTAAAGAAGGGCGACTTTACTATGGTATATGGATTTCCCGGAAGGACACAAGAATACCTATCCTCATACGCCATAGAGCAGATTAAAGAAGAGATCAATCCCGCTCGAATTAGCATTAGAGAAAAGGCATTAGAAATAATGGATAAGCATATGAAGGCTGATGATACGGTTAGAATTAAGTATGCCTCAAAGTACGCTAGAGTGAGTAACTATTGGAAAAAGTGGATGGGAGAAAACAGAGGGTTGCAGAAAGCAGATGCCATAGAAATGAAGCAAAAACAAGAAAGGGCTTTTCTTGAAGCCACTAAAGGCATGGAGCAATACCAAGGTTTGATGCCTGCCTTTGAAAAACGTTATCAGGCTATAGAGCCTTACGCGCAAGCAAGAAGTTATTTTGTGGAAATTCCTTACCGTAAACTTGAAATGATTGGACTAGCGGCAAGTTTTAGAAAGGCGGTTGA